>Ga0066610_10000206_pt1 | contig 43098 bp, 42 predicted proteins | sample SaaInlV_DNA_165m_FD_60375 | JGI IMG/M metagenome (GOLD analysis project Ga0066610, IMG submission 60375) | Marine microbial communities from expanding oxygen minimum zones in the Saanich Inlet - SI075_LV_DNA_165m | ecosystem: Environmental > Aquatic > Marine > Unclassified | place: British... | reverse complement strand
GACCAGAAAAACAGTTAAAATTGTGCCTTATGGATTGATCAGTGCAAAAAAATATCATTCTTATCCTTGCATCCTCCGTGAAACTTCCGCACTTTCATAATTTTGCAATTTGCTCATAATATAGCTTTTATTCAATGGATTCTACAGCAAACTAGTTGTATAAAACGACAAAAGCCATAATTCTGTATAAAGCAAGGTGGGCTGTTTTATCCTTCTAAACCTTGATGCTAAGCTTCAAAGTGACTGCTCTGATGGAGGCGTCCCAATAAAGTACGTTTTTTCAAACAGTTAATGGGACTGAGCGCTGCTCTGTCGTAAACAGATATAAGCAAATGCATGTTGAGAACGGGAGAGGTTTCATCTCATTTTTAAGGGCGTGTATTGGATGCCATGTTCCAATGTACATACACACGTGTAAAAATTTTGTTTGAATTCTTTTGAAAATTGTGAGAGGAACATACAGTTTTATTGTATGGTGGAGTTGTTTAATGTATATCGCTGCGAGAAAGTTAGTAAGAACATGTGCTACGTTCATGGTGTGTTTTTTGCTCACATTATCTGGAGCTAGATCAAGCCCGGGCGGAGGACAGCAGATAGAAGAAATGGCGGCCAATAGTCTGTCTGTTTCCGATATTGAAAAAGTACACAATCGCACTAGAGGTGCAAAATCGGCTTTCCATAGTGAAATGCAGGAAAGGCGAGCACATGTGAATCTTGAAGTTATGTCTCTGTTTATAAAACTCGATAAAACACTGAGAGATGAACTTTTGAGTATGGAATTTATCAACGTTAAGGGTGAACAGTATTTTCATATAAAGACTATCTTTGAGTCTGATATTCCGACGTTTCAGCCTAATTTTCCGACGTATGCTACTTTCGGTGAGAATGCCCTAGATTTCTTCCTTGTTTTTGAAGAAAGATGTAAAAATCAAATTCTGAAGGTTGGAGAGATACTGAAAGTTCCAGAATATTTTTATTATAACGGGAAACTAGTCATGAACATGACAAAGGACCACGAAGGTGACGTGATATTTACTAGAGATTTTGATAAAACTTTAGAGTCTCTGGGATGCAAGGGGTTACCAGTCACTTTTCCCGGCAATAACTATATGAAAGCTAAGCAATGGGACGAGTTTATGTTGAGAGCGAAACGCTATGAAGCGAATGTCGAGGAGGGGATTTCGAGACTAAGATTATGCAATTTAAAAGAACTTATTCACGCAGTCGAACTCTATAGGAATTTTTTGAAAGCACTCAAAAAGCTTTGGAATTTGGGACTATAAAGGCATCTCAGGATGCACGAGCGACTGACATTTTATAGATAATATTATCTCGTCTGGCACCAATGGCAATGATCAGAATTTCTATCTTCTGAGAATAGACTTTGTATACAATTCTACTATTAGCAACACGAATTCTTCTACAGCTGATAGATAAGACGATGTAGTGGAGAGAGATGAAATTTTTTTCTTGTGGTCCCCAGCATTTTTTTAAAGTTTTTGAAAAAGCTCTGTGCCTCGCTACAACTATGGTGCCCAGAGACGGACTCGAACCATCGACACACGGATTTTCAGTCCGTTGCTCTACCAACTGAGCTACCTGGGCACACCCCATTGTCTATAGTGAAATCTATCCGGTCTGTCTAGGGAGATTTTGCAGGAAAATGCATCAGGCTTTTAACTTCATTCGTCCAAGGCGCAGCGCATTCAACACAATGGAAACAGAACTTAGGCTCATGGCAAGGCTTGCCAGCATGGGTGTAAGAAGAAGCCCTGTAAAGGGATAAAGAATGCCAGCCGCAATGGGAATGCAAAGAGAATTATACCCAAAGGCAAAAACTAGATTTTCTCGAATGTTCCGAATGGTGCCCTTACTAAGGGCATAAGCATTCAGGATGCCTTCCAGGTTTCCTTGTAATAGGGTCATGCTGGCACTTTCAATGGCTACATCAGTCCCCGTTCCCATGGCGAGTCCCACATTTGCTTGGGTGAGGGCAGGGGCATCGTTAATCCCATCGCCTGCCATGGCTACTATGCGGCCTTTGCCTTGAAGTTTCGAAATAAGTTCTGTCTTATCGGCGGGCAAAACACTTGCGTAGAATTCTTTGATACCCAGCTGATTGGCAACTTCTTTGGCCGTTATTTCATTATCACCAGTTGCCATGACGACGTGAATGCCGGCTCTCGTAAGCTTGGCCACGACTTCTCGTGTGCCTTCTTTGATGGGATCTGAGATGGCGAGAAGGCCGGAAAACTTTTTGTCTATGGCACAGAATAAAACGGTCTTGCCTTGGTTCCTAAGTTTATGGATAGTTTCTGTGGGGAGGATACCCTGTATTTTTGATTCTTCAAGAAACGCCTCATTTCCAATAATGACTTCCTTTTTTTGGACAATGCCTTTGATACCACGGCCAGAAATGTCTACGAAGTTGGAGAAGCTATGGAAGGCGATCTTTTTGTTCTTAGCGTATTTTACAATGGCCCGCGCGATAGGATGGTCACTGCCTTGCTCTAAGCTTCCAACGTACGCAATGAGTTCTTTTTCCTTCGTATTGTCGATAGGAATAACAGTGGTTAGCGTGGGGCGGCCCTCCGTTAAGGTGCCAGTTTTATCGACCACGATAGTATCTATTTTTTCCATGACCTCTAAAGCCTCAGCATTTTTAACCAAGACTCCCATGTGTGCGCCGCGACCAACGCTAACCATAATGGACATGGGTGTTGCCAATCCAAGGGCGCAGGGGCATGCAATAATGAGGACAGATACTGCAACCAAGGTGGCATGGTCAAACCTTGGATCGGGGCCAAAAAACACCCAAATGATGAAACTTAAAACAGAGATGGCCATGACAATGGGGACAAAGTATTCAGCAATTCTATCTACTAGGCCTTGAATTGGGGCTCGACTTCTTTGGGCCTGTTCGACCAGGGAAATAATTTGAGATAGCATGCTTTCATTGCCAACTCCTGTTGCCTTCATAATAAAGGTGCCACTGGTATTGACGGTTGCGCCTGTCACGTGTTGGCCTTCAGACTTGCCAACGGGGATGGGTTCTCCCGTTATCATGGATTCATCGACAACGCCCTTTCCCTCAACAACGATGCCGTCTACTGGTACTTTTTCACCGGCGCGAACCCGGAGCAAGTAACCCGCTTTGACTTGGTCCAAAGGAATGGATTCCTCGGATTTATTTTTCAAAATATGTATGGCCATTTTGGGAGAGAGATCTAGCAGGGCGCGAACGGCGCCGTGGGTTTTTTCTCGCGCGCTAATTTCTAAGACTTGTCCCAGGAGGACCAAAGTCGTGATGACTCCTGCCGCCTCAAAGTATAGGGGGACTTGGCCACTATGATCCTTAAAGGCCTCTGGTAGAAATTCTGGGAATAAAATGGCAAAAATACTATAGAAATAGGCAACGCCAATGCCGAGTGATATCAAACTAAACATATTGAGCCGCAAGCTGATAAAAGACGCATAGCCTTTTTTGAAAAAAGAGGCGCCGGCCCATAGAACCACAGGAGTTGCTAGGGCAAATGAGATCCAACCAGCATATCTGGATAGAAAGGCACTTTGAGCTATAAGATCTGTAAAATGTCCGCCCATCTCGAGGAAAAGAAGTGGGATGGAAAAGTTTAAGCTTATCCAAAAGCGGAGGGACATTTGAACGAGCTCCTGCGGAGGAGCATCCTCAAGGGGGATTCCTATAGGCTCTAGTGGCATGCCACAAATGGGACAATCACCCGGTTTTTCTTCTTGGATTTCCAGGTGCATGGGACATGTGTAGATGGGTGGCTTGGACATGGGGTTTCCCGGTTCTTATTTCACCCTATGAGAATAGCTTGCTTGGCATGGACCAGGATGTGAAACAGCCCGAACATTAAAATCTCCAAACGTCTTTAGAGTGTCTAGTTCTACGTATATTTTAGAAACGCGACCATTGGGCTGTTTGATTTTTAGTATAGTTCCCACTACTTCTTCTGGCGTGCTGACCCACAGCTCTCCCAATTTGTTGATAGTGATAAATTGAAGGGGCCAGGTTTCAGTTGTAGACTGATGTTTGAAGTTTTCGCTTTTGTGTTGGATTTGTATTGTATGCCCACGAGGGAGAAACTTGTCTTTATACGTGATAGTATGGTTGACACATTTTGTTCTACCGCCACTTCGGCTGCCAACCGTAGCCTGAGCATCTTGCAGCAGCGCGCAACCCAACATAACAAGCAAAAAATATTTTATCATGAGCACTCCCGCTACCACACTATCTAGCCTAATCGTCGCCTCTCTTGGAAGGGAAAGCAACCGAAAAATTACAAATTTGGCTATTGGAAAAGGCGAAAAACACTTATCTGGCCATATTATTGAGTGATGTTCCTTATGTTCACTTCTATCATTTTGTCGTTAAAAAAACTGTGTTCTCCCATTGGGAGAGAGATGCGATTTAGTTTCAATTCGGGAGAATGAAGCATAATTCTGCTGGGTATTGAATCGTTTTTGGAGGTGAATTTAACGCGATAAATAGCTGTAGGAAGACCTAGAGGACCTTTAGACGGGATTTGTTTCCAAAGTCGTGCTATTTGTCTTTCCCTTCCCAGTGTTGCCAAAATTTTTTCAGGAGGTGCTTTAATGGGCATAAGTGATTTTATTGTAAACGTTATAAAAACCGTTGCTTCTGATGGGCTATTCCATGCCATAAGCATAAGTACGATTAGATAGACCGTTTTTCCCACTCGCATCATCTCCTCCTTTTTTTATTCTACGTCATTTTCCCTTGCATAGGGGGAGAAAATAGAGCTATAGATTATTTATATTTCACACGCGGGAAATGTGGAGATATTTTGAGTCGCAAGATGAAGATGTTTTCGCTCCGGTGTCAGAGGCGGTCCTTTGATCACTATTCCGCGGAGGTTAAACCGGAAAAACTAGGAGAATCCTATGCCCATACCTGAATTTAGTTTGCGTCAGCTTATAGAGAGTGGTGTCCATTTTGGTCATCGACCACGCCGCTGGAATCCCAAAATGGCCCCTTATCTTTTTGGTGTCCGAAACGGTATTCACATCATTGATCTCGAGCAAACAGTTCCGCTGTTACACGAAGCCCTAAAAGCATTACACGATGTGGTTTCCACTGGTGGCCGTGTTCTTTTTGTTGGCACAAAAAGACAGGCTGCAGAGAAAATTGCTGAAACAGCTACACGCTGTGGTCAGTATTACGTGAACCACAGGTGGCTTGGTGGTATGATGACGAACTGGAAAACAATTTCCCTATCCATTAAGCGTCTCAAAGATATGGACAAACAAATTGAAGATATTGAGGGGCTTGGACTCACGAAAAAAGAGATTTTGAAGCTAGAACGTGAACGCAGTAAATTGCAGCTGACCCTTGGTGGTGTTGCAGAGATGGGTGGTGTTCCAGATATGGTTTTTGTCGTGGATACGAATAGAGATTCTATTGCGGTTGACGAAGCTCACAGCCTTAATATTCCTGTGATAGGAGTCTTAGATAGTAATTCAAATCCAGACAAGATTACCTATCCAGTTCCCGGAAATGATGATGCCCGTCGCTCCATCAATCTGTACTGCAACTTACTTGCGGAAACGGTGTTGGATGGATTGCAAGTGCACATGGCATCGGCCGGAATTGACGTGGGTTCTGCGGAAGATGTGTCAGAAATTGTCCAGGAAGAAGAGGCTCTTAAATTAGCAGAAGATGTCGCAAAAGCATCCCCTAAAGACGCGAAGGGGGCTCCTGAGATCCAAGGCACTAAGGAGACAAAGAATGTTGTTGCAAGCCAGGATTCAGAGAAGGGTGTAGCCAAAAAGAAAGAAGAAGCTATAGCAAAAGAAACCCTTGAGAAAATGACTTCAACGGCAAAGAAGGCTGCTGCACCTGAAGCTGCACCTGCTGCAAAGAAAGCCACGCCTTCAACGGCAGAGAAGGCTACTGCGCCTAAAGCTGCTCTTGCTGCAAAGAAGGCCACGCCTTCAACAGCAAAGAAGGCTGCTGCCCCTAAAGCTGAACCTGCTGCAAAGAAGGCCACGCCTTCAACGGTAAAGAAGGCTGCTGCCCCTAAAGCTATACCTGCTGCTAAGAAGGTGACGAAAGCAAAGGCTGCACCAAAAGAAAAGGCTCCTGTGAAAGTTAAGGCCTAGGCTCCGTTTAAATATCTAATGCAAATTTTATAGAGGATAAAGTTATGACGAAACCCATTACGGCCGGAATGGTTAGAGAGCTCCGTGAAATGACAGGAGCCGGAATGATGGATTGTAAAAAGGCGCTTACCGAGACTAAAGGAGAGACAGAGGCAGCAGTTGACTGGCTCAGAAAAAAAGGACTCTCTTCAGCTGGTAAAAAGTCTGCACGTGTTGCCGCCGATGGGTTGGTGGGTGTCCTGACCAATGAAAAGGTTGGGGCTATTGTGGAAGTCAATTCAGAGACAGACTTTGTTGCCCGAAATGATCAATTCCAGGGATTTGTGAAAGAAGTTACACAGCTAGTGCTGGATAACGATGTTGATGTAGAGAAACTAAAGACTCTCAAAGTGCCTTCTTCTGGGCGGACCGTTCAAGAAGAGATTACCCATTTGATTGCAGTCATTGGAGAGAATATGGCTCTAAGGCGGGTTGGTCGTTTGGAAGTTAAAGAGGGTGTTGTTTCCTCTTACATGCATAATGCCATTGCTCCAAACCTTGGAAAAATTGGTGTGTTAGTGGCTCTAGAAGCGCCTGCTAAGACCGAAGAACTACAGGCTTTTGCCAAATCTCTTTCTATGCATGTTGCCGCGGCAAAACCGGAATATCTTTCTATAGAAGATATTTCTGCTGATGCTTTAAAGCGTGAGCGCACAGTTCTAATGGAGCAAGCAAAAGCCTCTGGGCAGCCCGACAACATTATTGAAAAGATAATTGAGGGTCGTATCCGCAAATTTTATGAAGAGGTGGTTCTTCATGAGCAAGTTTATGTTATAGATGGAAAGACGAAAGTAAATAAACTCGTAAAAGCTCACAAAGGAGAGCCCAAAATTGCCGGATTCTTCAGGTACGGACTTGGCGAAGGGATTGAAAAAGAAGCGACGGACTTTGCAGAAGAAGTTGCCGCTCAAGCAAATAAATAAGCTTGTAAATAAATTTGGCGAGTGAATAAACTAAAGATAGATAGGATACATTTTGCAAAAAACGGCAGGCCAAACTATCGGGGCAGCATCTACTTATAAGCGGATTATGCTTAAGATTTCGGGTGAAGCTCTTATGGGAGATGAGGCTTTTGGACTTGAGCAGGATGCTGTAGGGCAGATAGTCCAAGATTTGCTTGCTGTTTACAAAATGGGTATAGAAGTGTGCCTTGTCGTCGGCGGAGGGAATATTTTCAGAGGTATTTCCGGTGTTGAAAAGGGGATCGATCGTGCGACCGGGGATTACATGGGAATGTTATCTACCGTGATCAATGCGCTGGCACTTCAAAGCGAGTTAGAGAAGGTCGGGGTTGATACCCGTGTTATTTCTGCTATCAGCATGTCTGCTATTTGTGAGCCATATGTACAACGTCGTGCCATTCGTCACTTGGAAAAGGGGAGAATTGTCATCTTTGCGGCAGGAACTGGCAATCCCTTTTTCTCTACGGATACGGCAGCGGCTTTAAGAGCATCAGAGATGAAATGTAATGTCCTTATGAAGGGGACTAAAGTAGACGGTGTTTATAGTGCAGATCCTGTAAAAATAAAAGACGCCACTCGATATGAGCGCTTGTCCTACTTGGAGGTTTTATCCAAGGATCTTAAAGTTATGGACGCTGCGGCGGTGAGTCTTGCTAGAGAGAATGGAATCCCCATTGTTGTTTTTTCTATTCGGAAGCAAGGAGCCCTTGTGGACGTTGTTAACGGCAAGGGTGATTTTACGATTGTGTCAGACGAATGAAAGAGGAAATTATGGGTGCCACTGAAAATATAGCTGACTTGAAGAGACGTATGGAAAAGTCTGTAGAAGCGCTTCGAAAGGAATTTTCTGGCTTAAGGGCAGGACGTGCCTCCATGAGTCTTTTGGAGCCAGTCTCTGTAGAAGGTTATGGTTCTAAATTGCCCATTGATCAGGTTGGAACCATAGGAATCCCTGAAAGCAGATTAATAACGGTTCAAGTCTGGGATCAAACCCTCGTTAAGAATGTTGAGAAAGCTATTCGAGACGCAGGGCTAGGCCTTAACCCTGTGGCCGAGGGAAATCTTGTTCGCATTCCATTGCCTGATTTAAGCGAGGAACGTCGCAAAGAGTTGGTGAAAGTTGCCGCAAAATATTCAGAGCAGGCTCGCATTAGTATCCGCAATGTTAGGCGTGATGGAATGGATTCCCTAAAGCGCCTTGAAAAAGAAGGGGAACTCTCTGAAGATGAACTACACAGGTTGTCTGGAGAAGTGCAAAATTTGACGGATCTTCATATTAAACAAGTTGATGAGTCTCTTCATAAGAAAGAGAATGAAATTTTACAGCGCTAGATTTTAGAATGGTTTCTTCTTCAGAGTCAGCACAATCACAGACAAAAGTACCCGCATCGTCTTCAAAAAAACTTGAACATATTGCAGTTGTTATGGATGGCAACCAGCGTTGGGCCGTTGCGAATAATAAGTCTGTCAGTGAAGGGCATAGACGTGGGGCTGAAACATTAAAAAATGTTATCAGAGGAGCAGCGGAGCTTGGCGTAAAGTATCTAACAGTCTACGCTTTTTCTACGGAAAACTGGGATCGTCCCGACGACGAAGTTTCGGGGCTAATGGAAATATTACAGTACCATTTGTTGAATAGTGTTGATGAAATAAACGAAAACGGTGTTCGACTAAAATTTATTGGAGACCGTTCAAAGCTGGATCCAGAATTGTTACCGCTTTTGGATGAAGCGCTACGTCAGACGAAGGACAACAAAACCATAACGCTTGTTATTGCCTTTAATTATGGCGGACGTAGTGAAATTGTAAGGGCTGTCAAGAAGTTGGCGAAAGAAGTTCTTGCAGATAAAGTTTCTCCAGAGGATGTAACTGAGGCTTTTTTCGAGGAATATCTGGATACCCGAGGCATACCAGATCCGGACATTTTCATTCGCCCTGCGGGGGAAAAGAGGATCAGCAATTTCCTTCTTTGGCAATCTGCGTATACTGAGTTTATATTTACAGATGTTATGTGGCCAGACTTTTCTAAAGAACATCTAGAAAAAGCTATTCAAGAATTTGGAGAGAGAAATCGTCGCTATGGATCTCGTTAAGATGTTTCAAGGCCAAGTTTTGCAACGGATTATATCTGCTGTTGTCATTTTGTTGCTTGCTTTTATCCCCATGCTCTACGGCCCCCCCCTTTTAGATATTCTTCTTTTTGTGATTGTGGGATTATTAAGTTTCGAATGGGTATCTCTTTACGCAAAGGATAGGGTTCCTTTCACACTAGCTATTGCGATTCCAACCGTGCTGGCCCTTATGTCTTCTCTCTATATTAGTTATGATTTTGCGCCTTTTGTCTTTTTGTTGGCCCTTCTTTATGTATTTTTAATTCTAAAGGGGTCGATTCAGCAAAAAGTCTGGACATTCTTTGGACTTCTGTACATAGGCTGTCCCCTTATTGCCTTAATATGGATTCTTACTTCTGTGCCCCAGGGGCTTGTTTTATTGTTTTGGATCGTTGCGATAGTAACATCTAACGATGCGGGGGCTTACTTTATTGGCTCATATATAAAAGGGCCAAGGTTATGGCCTGTCATCAGTCCAAATAAGACGTGGAGTGGCCTTGTGGGAGGGCTTTTTATTGGAGGACTTGTGGGTGTTCTGATTCCACTTGTCTTCTCGTCTTATTTTGGGGGAACGTTGTGGCAATTTTTGCTTTTTTCAATGATTGTGAGTCTTTTGTCAGTGGGGGGAGATTTACTCGAATCACGGATCAAGAGAATTTGGAAGGTGAAAGATAGTGGGACTCTGATCCCAGGGCACGGCGGTTTATTGGATCGTTTGGACGCCTATTTAATAGTTCTTCCTGGGATTGTGATATTTAATTTGCTTTTTTCTAAACTTTTCCCTTTTTTTTCCTTTTCTTTTTTGCGATAAGTGACACAGACAATATTTCAACTATGGGGGATAAGGCTCTCCTTCCGCTGTAAAGAATAATAGGGAAATTATAGAAAAACATGGAAATTCTGGCTGGTATTTCAGGATATGTAGTACCATTTTTGGTTATATTAACCATCTTAGTTTTTATTCACGAATTGGGTCATTATTTAGTTGCTCGTCATAATGGCGTTTATGTAGAAGTCTTTTCCGTTGGGTTTGGGCCAGAAATATTCGGATGGACGGATAAGAAAAAGACCCGTTGGCGTGTAAGCCTTATTCCTTTCGGGGGATATGTTCGAATGTTTGGGGATCAAGATGAAGCAAGTACCCCCGACCAGAAGGCTCTCAAAAAAATGACGGCGGCTGAAAAGTCTAGGTCTCTCCATTATAAATCTGTTTGGCAGCGTATTGCCGTTTCGGCAGCGGGTCCCCTTGCCAATTATTTGCTGGCAATCGTATTGTTAACGGGGCTTTATGCCACAGTAGGACAGAGGTACATATCTCCTAAAATTGGGACTGTTCAAGAAGAAAGCGCAGCAGAAAAAGCTGGATTACAGGTTGGGGATAGAATTCTGGAAATTGAGAGTACTCCTATTACACAGTTTGATGATTTGCAGAAAATAGTCTCACAAAGTGCGGATAAGCCACTAACCGTTATTATTCAGCGCGAATCGGAAGACATGACCATTATCGTTACACCCGATCTGAAAGAAGTTACTGATGTTTTTGGGGAAACTCAAAAAGTTGGAATAATGGGAATTTCACCAGCCGGTATTGAGTTTGTGCGCAGGAATCCCATGTACGCTTTATGGTATTCCATTAAAGATACAGCCTCATTTACGGGCCAGACCCTTGAGGCTCTTGGGCAAATGATTGTTGGAAAGAGAAGTGCCGATGGACTAGCGGGGCCTCTCAGAATTGCTCAGCTCTCTGGCGAAGTATCGAAGGCAGGCATTCCTGCAATGATATGGTTCATGGCTATTCTCTCTATAAGTTTGGGTTTAATTAACTTCTTTCCAGTCCCTATGTTAGACGGAGGCCACTTGCTTTTCTATTTCATTGAAGCTGCGAGAGGGAAGCCTGTCAGCGAAAAAGTTCAAGAATACGCGTTTCGAGTTGGTTTCTTTATCATAATCGGCTTGATGGCATTTGCCATGTGGAACGACATCGTACATTTAAAGGTTTTTCAATACCTATGGTCATGGTTTTAGTAATGAAGATCTTAACTATAACGTATTGAATTCTGGTGCAAACTTAAGGAGAGCAAAGTGAAAATTAAAGTCAGCTACCGGGTCATTATGGGTATAATGTGTTCTGTTATATTTTCAGGTTCGGGCGTGTTTTCCACTCTTGCATCTGCCGAAGCAATTTCGCAAATTGTTGTTGAAGGCAATCAAAGAATTGAACCAGAGACAATTGCTTCCTATATGAAGCTGAAAAGGGGAGATCAGTACGATGAGGTCCGTGTTGAAGAGTCTCTTAAGTCACTTTATAAAACAGGCCTATTTACGGATGTTAATATTGAGCAAAAAGGCAGTGTCTTGGTTGTTAAGGTGCTTGAAAACCCTATTATCAATCGCATTGCTTTTGAAGGAAACCAACGTGTTTCTGATAAAATATTGAAGGCGGAAGTGAAACTTCGGCCTCGCATGGCGTTTAACCGATCTAAAATTCAAGAAGAGCAACAACGCCTGTTACATATCTACCGACTTTCAGGTCGATTTGCGGCCACGGTTGAACCCAAAATTATAAAACTAGCTGAGAATAGAGTTGATCTAGTATTTGAAATAAATGAAGGTCCACAGACCACTATTCGTAAAATTGTATTCGTCGGAAACAAGAGATTTAGCGATAGCCGCCTAGAGTCTATCATTCAGACAAAAGAGTCGCGCTGGTATCGATTCTTTACATCAGATGATACCTACGACCCAGATCGTTTGGCGGCTGACCAAGAGATATTGCGCAGATATTATCTTAAAAATGGTTATGCTGATTTTAGAGTAAAGTCTGCTGTGGCTGAGCTAAGCCCCAACAAGGAAGACTTTTTTATTACCTTCACCATTGATGAAGGAGAGCGCTATAAGTTTGGGAAAGTTGGCGTGAATAGTAAAATTCCGTCCCTTCCGTCTGATGACTTTACCGATGCGCTTACCATGGAAGAGGGCGATTGGTATAATAGCCAGGAGCTTGAAAAAACGATTGATAATATTATGAGGATTGCTGGAGATCAGGGCTATGCCTTTGCGGATCCACAGCCGAAGGTCAATAGGAACAAGGAAGAGCACACCATCGATGTTACTTTTGATATTGAAGAAGGATCAAAGGTTTTCATTGGACAAATTGATATTATTGGAAACACGCGTACCTTAGATTCTGTTATTCGACGAGAGTTTAGGCTGGCTGAAGGGGATCCCTTTAATCAAACGAAACTGCTCAGGTCTGAACAGCGTATTCGAAACCTTGGCTATTTTAAGAAGGTTAGTATTTATAAAGAACAGGGCGATGCCCCTGACAAGGTGAATATCAAGGTTGCTGTTGAAGAACAGTCTACGGGTGAGCTAAACATTGCAGGTGGTTTCTCGCCTCAAGCAGGTCCCTTGGCGAACTTTGCGATTCATGAACGTAACCTGATGGGTAAAGGGCAACGTATTGGAATTGATACCGTTATTGCTAAGCGAACAAAGTCTGTCGACTTGAGCTTTGCAGAGCCCTACTTCTTGGATCGAGAGTTGGAAGCCGGTGTTAATATTTATGGCCGAAAGGACAGCTTTGATCGTGAGAGTTCTTATGAAGAAAGAACAACGGGTCTAACAACTTGGTTGAAATACCACATTAATGAGCCTCTTACGCAGAAGCTTGCCTATAATATCAACATGGACAAGATTTCCAATTTGGGCGACGGTACTTCCGAGTTCATTAAGGAACAGCCTCGTAGGGCAACGACATCTGCTGTATCTCAGACATTGGCCTATGACATGAGAGATTTTGCCATTGATCCGACCTCTGGCTATATTGTAAGCCTCTATAACCAATTTGCTGGTGTGGGTGGTACCACAAGATATTCCAAGAATATCGTGTCTGGTGCTTACTATATACCGCTTGAAGAAGAGGTTACCCTTGGTTTGAGCGCGCAGTCGGGTATCATATTAGGACTTGGTAAGACGACACGCATTACGGATCGTTTCTCTTTGGGTGGCTTTCTGTTGCGAGGTTTTGACTTTTCTGGTGTAGGCCCAAGGGATCGAAGGGGTTCACAAGATGCCCTTGGCGGTATGAAATATTACCAAAGTTCAGCCGAAGTTACTTTTCCTATTGGACTTCCTAATGAATTTGGTATAAAAGGAGCTGCATTCGTTGATGCGGGTAGTTTGTGGGACGCTCAAAAGTCCAACCCTAATATCTTTGATGATAGCTCATTCAGAGCATCAACAGGTCTAGGGTTACAGTGGTCGTCTCCATTTGGGCCAATAAGGCTTGATTATGGTTTCCCTCTCAAGAAGCGAAGCCTTGATAAAACGCGTAACTTGTTGTTTGGATTTACAAGTCGTTTTTAAATTTAGAAGGAGTGAAAAACGAGATGAAGATATTAAAGGTTACTTTACTAAGCGCAGTGGTTGCTGCATTTGGATTTACAGCTGCTCAGGCGGCCCTTCCAGCCCCAACCATCGGTGTTGTTGATAAGATGTCCATTCTTCAAAAGCTGCCAGTTATTGAAAAGCTTAAAAAGGATGTTGAGTCTCATCAAGGTGCATTCAAAGCTGAATTAGCTAAGTATGAGAAAGATTTCAGAGCAGCTGAAGAAAAACTTCAAGAAGATCAGAAGAAGCTTTCTCAAGACGAACTTGCCAAGAAATATGATGCATACCAAAAGCGTTTAGTTGAGGTAAACAAAATCATCAAAGACAGAAAAGAAAAACTTGAAAAGCCATTCGTTGACGCTATGACCAAAGTTGACACGGCAATTCAGGAAGCTGTCAGCAAAGTGGCAAAAGAGAAAGGACTAAACCTTGTTCTTTATCCAATGTCTGTCGCTTATGCGGATAGTGAATTGAATGTTACAGACGAAGTGGCAGCAATTGTTAAAAAGACATTGCCTGAAATTAAAATTGAAGCACCTAAGAAGTAGTAGATGCCGAATCAAAGGTTCTACACTAATAAGGGCCCATTTCCTCTTGGAAAACTAGTAGAATTATCAAATTCTACTTTCTGCGAGGGAGTGGGTTCTCAGGTTAAAAATGCCCAAATTAAAGATGTTGCTTTCATTAGCAACGCCGAACTGGGGACTGTTACCTATTGCTCAGATCCTCGTTTGTTAGATAGCTTAACAAACACCGAGGCAACAGCGTGCATCATATCGCAAAAGAATCTTGAGAGTTTGCCTGAAAACGTTATTCCAATCCTCAATGAGCAGCCCCAGCGAGCCTATGCTAAAATAGCATCTACCATGTATCCTACTGAGTGCAATCAACTTTTACATACTGGAGCATCTGTAGATGCGACGGCTAAAGTTGATTCTTCTGCTATTATTTGTTCAGGGGTTGTTGTTGGCCCTGGTGCCGAAATCGGTGCAAATGTCACCATTGGTCCCAATTCCGTGATTGGAAAGGGAGTGATTATTGGTCAAAATACATCCATTGATTCAAATGTTTCCATTTCCCATTCAATAATTGGGTCTTCTGTTAAAATACTTGCTGGGGCTCGAATTGGACAAGAAGGATTTGGTTTCATTATGGATGATGAAGGCTATCTTTCTATTCCCCAGCTTGGATGTGTCAGAATTGCAGACAATGTCGAAATAGGGGCCAATACAACTATTGATAGGGGGTCACTCTCCGATACGACAATTGGAACGGGAACTCGCATCGACAATTTGGTTCAAATTGCACATAATGTGCAAATAGGTAAAGGATGTGTTATTGTCGCGCAGGTAGGTATAGCTGGAAGCACAGTTATAGGCGATTATGCGGCATTGGCTGGCCAAGCTGGCATAGCTCAGCATTTGAAAATAGGAAAAGGGGCAAGAGTGGCGGCCCAAGGCGGGGTTATTCGAGATGTGCGCGAAGGAGAGACAATTTCTGGAACTCCAGCCATCCCTATCATGGAGTGGCGCCGTCAGCATGTTGCTTTGTCCAAGTTAAGTCAAAAGAGAAAAGGTGATCTATGACCGGTAAAACATCCATAGAAGCTAAGTCAGTTGCTTCAAGTGATTCTACAACTGAGGAAATCGGAATTGAACGCATTCAAGAAATGCTTCCCCATCGTTTTCCCATGGTTATGATTGATCGCGTAGAAAATGTCGTCCCCAATGAAAGTGCCATTGGCATTAAAAATGTTTCCATCAATGAATGGTTTTTCCAGGGACATTTTCCTGAAAAGCCAGTTATGCCCGGTGTCTTGATAATTGAAGCAATGGCGCAAACGGCTGCTGTCCTTGTGGTTAGGACTATGGGGCCAGATTTTGAGGGGAAGTTAGTCTATTTCATGTCCATTGAAGATGCCCGATTTAGAAAGCCAGTAGTTCCTGGGGACACGCTGCGACTTCATGTCACGAAGCAGCGACAACGTGCGAATGTATGGCGTTTTAAAGCAGAAGCCAACGTAAAGGAATCACTGGTTGCGGAAGCTGGTTATACCGCAATGTTAATGGAAGAATAAATGTCTATAAACATTCATCCCTCTGCAGTGGTAGAAGAGGGCGTAACTCTTTCAGACAATGTTACCATTGGCCCCTATTGTGTGGTTGGAAACGATGTGACTTTGGGAGAAGGCGTCACCCTCGTATCACACGTGACTGTTTCGGGAAATACATCCATAGGTGCTAATACAACAGTCTATCCCTTTGCTGCTTTGGGCTTCCCCCCCCAATCCCTCAAATATAAAGGCGAGCCTTCAGATTTAGTCATTGGAGAGAATAACGTTATTCGTGAGCATGTAACCATTCATCCGGGGACAGAACACGGAACGCGCATCGGAAACGATGGTTTGTTCATGGTGGCGTGTCATGTTGGACATGATTGCGAGATCGGAAATAACGTTATCATGTGCAATAATGCGACCTTGGGAGGGCATGTGATCGTCGGTGATCATGTTTATATCGGCGGACTTTCTGCCGTCCACCAATTTGTTCGCATAGGCCAGCAGGCAATTATCGGAGGAATGTCCGGCGTTGAAAATGATGTCATCCCATACGGATCTGTCATGGGAGAGAGAGCGCGATTGTCTGGACTAAATATCGTCGGCCTTAAACGGCGCGGGTTTTCTCGTGAAATGATTCATGCATTACGAAGCGCCTATCGTCTTTTGTTTGCCAATGAGGGGACCATGGCAGAGCGAATTGCCGATGTTTCTGACCATTTTAAGGATCAAGAAGCAGTAGCAGATATCATTCTTTTCATGAAAAGTGATGCGAGCCGGGCCTATTGTTTGCCAAAGGAATTGAAGTAGCCAATGTTACCTAAATTGGGACTCATCGCGGGGAACGGGGAACTTCCTCGTCAAGTTGTTGAGTGCTGCCAAAAAAAGGGGCGAGAACTGTTTGTAATTGCCCTGGAAGGGCAGGCGGATAGTTGTTTGTTTGATCAGTATTCGGTTGCTCATACTTGGAAGCGTATTGGGGCTTTAGGGGCTTCTCTAAAGGCGCTGAAAGAGGCTGCGGTAGAAGAAGTCATCATGGTAGGAAATGTTCGTAGGCCGTCTTGGAAAGAGCTTCGTCCTGATTTTTTTGCGTCAAAGCTTTTGACCACGAAAGGACTTAAGAATTTTGGGGACGATGCCCTCCTTAAACTAGTCATTCGAGAAGTGGAAAAGAAAGGGTTTAAAGTGGTAGGTGTCCAAGATGTTTTAAAAGATATCCTGATGCCAGCGTCAACACTAGGGCCTTCTGAACCAGATGCAGAGGCTTTACAAGACATTGAACGGGGTGTTCAAATTTTAGAAGCCCTTGGACAGTCTGATGTTGGACAGGCGGTCGTGATTCAGCAGGGGCTTGTCTTGGGAATAGAAGCCATCGAAGGGACCCAGAATTTAATAAAGCGCTGTGCAGAATATAAACGCGCGGGCCCAGGGGGCATTCTTGTAAAACTTTCAAAGTCCGGTCAAGAAAATCGCGTGGATCTTCCTACCCTAGGACCTGATACCATAAAACAAGCTGCCCAATCAGGCCTCCGTGGGATTGCCGTTGAAGCGGGCAAAACGCTCATTGTGAACCGAGAACAGGTAGAAATACTGCTAGAGTCTCAGGGCCTCTTTCTGGTGGGCATTGATAGAAAGGTCGTTCTTCGATGAAAGGGCCGACTTTTTTTCTATTAGCAGGAGAGCCCTCCGGTGATTTTATTGGGGCCCATTTGATGAAGGCGCTTAAGCAAAAGTACGGCAAAGGCCTCCGTATCATTGGCATTGGGGGGCCGCAGATGGAAAAGGAAGGCTTGCAGAGTCTGGTTCCCATGAAGTCGCTCTCAGTTATTGGCATTACGGAAATTATTCCTCAAGCCTTGGGATTGTTAAAAAAAATTCGTGAAACGGCAGATTTTATCAAAAAAGAAAAACCCGATGCCGTCATTACCATAGACCTTCCGGCCTTTAGCTTTAGGCTGGGAAAGAAGTTGAAAGAAACGGGCATTCCCCATATTCATTATGGAGCACCGACAGTTTGGGCTTGGCGTCCTCGACGCGCGCGGATGATTTCCAAGTTTTTGACCCATTTACTGACCCTGTTTCCATTTGAACCGCCTTATTTTACCAAGCACGGCTTGCCCACAACCTTTGTCGGGGATCCTGTTTTAGAGGCTGGATTTGATCAGGGACATGGAGAAGCTTTTCGTAAAAGGCACAATATCCCAAAAGACGCTGTTCTATTGTGCATGCTTCCTGGCAGTCGGAAAAGTGAAGTATCGCAGCTAGCGCCAATTTTTGCTGACACGGTCAGAAAGTTGCAGAGACAGTTTCCCAAACTGCATATAGTAATTCCCACCGTTTCAAATGTATCCCATATGATTGGGAGTTTGACAAAAGACATAACGTGCCCCTCCGTTATTATTACTCATGAGACGGAAAAGGCCGATGCCTTTGCCGCAAGTGATGTGGCTCTAGCAGCCTCTGGTTCAGTGGCCTTAGAGCTTGCCTGTGCTCAGCTGCCCATGGTTATTACCTACAAAGCATCGATGCTGACATTTTGGATCGTCCAGAGAATGATCAAAGTGCCTTATGCGTGCATGATTAATATCTTGCTCAATCGGTCCGTTGTTCCCGAATATCTTCAGGAAAATTGTGAGCCAGAGAAGCTTTCTAGGGCCATTTCTACCCTACTGACGGATAAGGCACTGCGACAAAAGCAAGTGCAGGGTCTGAAAAAGGCCAAGGAACTGCTGAAATCAAAGGAAGAGCTTCCAAGCGTACAAGCAGCAAATGTTATTGGTGATATAATTGGCGGTGATGGGAAGAGGTTCCTGTCAATAACACGTAAAGATGTCCGCCTTTAGCACACTAGTTGTCCGATTCTCGGTCCCCCATGGGAGGAGGTCAACTGACAGAGCTAGGGCAAATAGCTCTAAAAGTTTATAAACCAGAATTGCCCGCTCCTTAAAACGCTGGCGAGCTTAGGCACAAGAGCCCCTTCATGGTCGTTTGCTTCATGAATTAGACTCTTGTTTCCGATTTGTGCGCTTTATTATGTTATACCCAAAGAGTAGAAAACGAAAAGGGAGGAAGTATTATGAAAATCCAGTGGAAAAATATTGCGCACCGCGCTGTTCTAATAGTGGGTGTGAGCCTTATCTTGCTTTGTGGTTTTAGTCCACAACTTGTCTTCGCTGATTGTATGAACGTTTGTCAGCATCAAAGCGATCAAGACTGTAACGCATGCCTCAGAGCAGAAGGTTGGTAAGTATGCCTCAGAAATGAAAGTTATTGAGGTACTCACTCTGCCTCCAGGTCGTCTCGTTGGTTCCCGATCCTGTTTTCCGCCTCAGTGGCGTCCACCCTGCGAATTCCCCTAAATAAACCTCGACGTCGGGCTTCGAAAGTTTATCCCGTCTGGATGGATCTATCCTCATGTCCTCACCTCTATTACCTTTCGCAATCCCTCTTCCGGGCCCTCCTTATTCGCACCTGCCCTAGCTATCTTCCTGAGCAATCCCCCGTCTAGAAGAAAGCTCAAAATTAACAAGTCTCCGCCACGACCATCTCACTTTCAAAAAAAGAGGGAAGGACTTAAAGAGGTCACTTGACAGAGCCATGCATTAAGGCAAATATTGGCGAACGTTTATAAAAAAGAATAGGGTGCTATGAAGAAAATTATTACGTGGTTTTTGATTGCAGACGGGGCAAGGGCCCGATTGTTTAAAAACGAAGGGCCTGGGAAAGGAATTCAGGCTGTCTTTGAAGATGAGTTTATTGGAAATTTTCTGCCTACCCGTGACTTGGTAAGTGATCGACCCGGGCGGACCTTCGATAGCAACGGTCCTGGACGTCATTCAATGTCGGCACCCAGTGATGCTCACAGAATGGCCAAGAAAGATTTTGCCCGCCAAGTTGTTGGGATTCTTGAGAATGGAAATGTTTTTGATCGCCTGGTCATCGTGGCACCTGCCAAAGCTCTGGGAGATATCAGAAGTGTTTTGTCGAAAGGCTCTCAAGAGAAAATCACGGGCGAAATTACCAAAGATCTAACCAATATCTCTATAAATGACCTGCCCAAGCATCTGAGTCAGCTAAATATAGTTATTTAAGTCTGACTAAGCCATAATTATTGCATTTTAGAGCAGTTTTCCTTAAAACCTATAAACGGAAGGTTTTAACTTTTAGCCGTTTGGGGATTTAAAGAAAATGAAGTTTATTTTAGTAAGCATATTTAGTCTTGTTGCGTTTGACGCTGTTGCTATCTCCGCTTCGAATGAATTCATACCCGTTGGCAGCACCATGCGACCATCTAACGTGCGCATAGAAATCAAGAATGAGGCCATGGAGGACAATGAGAGGGTTCTTGAGACAGCTTATGGAGATAGGCATTCTAAGGTAATTTTTAAAATAGTTCCGGATAGTCGACAGATGTTGCCACTTGTCGAGCATATAAAGCTTCCCCCCATATATAGTAGAGGTATTGTAACCACGTGTGATTATTCCTATATAAATGTTCCCTCTTCCATCTATGTTTCTGTTCAAAAATGCGTCCCTTTGTATGCCGGGGCATTTCATCCGGGAGAGGTTCTAGCTAGAACAGAGTCTTCTTCCAGTTCAATATGGGAGTCTGAAATAGGTTTTGCTAATTTTTTCTTGACCCTAAAAAAAGGACCTAATGGATACCAGTTGGATCTTCAGAATTCTGCGCAGTGAATTCGATCACACGGTTCATAGGGGATGTGCCGTAAAATATTCCTCTCAAAGCCTTTTTAAGATTTTTTCCTATAACGATCATAGTGTAGAGACCAGGGCCGTTTTCCCTGATCTTGCCCCACAGTTTTAATGATTATTTTGTCGTTGTTGATCCAGATAGCATGAGCTCCGTGCCACCAAATATCAAAACGATCGATGATCTTGGGATTCGTGCCCATGTGGTTGCCCAGGTGTTTACCCATGCGTTTACAAAGTGATTTGTGCCAAAAAAGAGGTGCTTCGGAAATAATAAGGGAAGCCCAGGGGCAATAGTATCTGATATTTTCAGGATCCTTTATAAAGGCAATTGTCTGGGAATCTTTTTTGTATGTGCAGCCCATTGGCTTGCAGGAGAGTGGTGATGTGGCATTTTTTTCGTAGGGCCAGAGCTGGTTCGAGAGAGCCCCCATTCGTTCCATCCAGAGGGCTTGTGTAAAGAGGGACGATCTGTCTGTAGATCCATGAAGGGTATCTCCGTGCAGAACACTTACAACTTTACCATCTCCAGATATGAGGATATCCGGCTGTGTTTGAAAGAGGGGCATGGTGAAGGCAAGTACCATAGGCACAATGCCCCAGTAACGCCATGGTTTTTGCCACAAACAAAGCCAGAGCGCGCCAGAGGTAAACAGAATCAGATAGGACAGTGGAAAGGCTTGGACTTTCATGACGGCACCGGGCCATTGGGAAACAATAGTTGCAACGGTAATAAGATAGCTAATTCCCAGTCCCATTAAGCGGAGGGGCCACTCTTCAAGGCCAACGGGCATCAATAGGACGCCAATGAGGCCAAGTGGCAGGATCCAAAATCCTGTAAGGGGAATCCCCACTATATTTGCGGGAAGGGATTGGAGGGTAAATCGATGGAAAGTATATAGGCTGTATGGCGTTGTGGCCATGGTTGCAACCAGGCTGGTTATGATGATGCCAAATAAGTAAAAGGCTCCCTTTTTAAAGAGATGTGCGTTTGTACTCCAATGGAGTAGCTTGACCCTATTTCCCTCATAAAGCGCGATGAGGGCGATAACCGCGGCAAAGGATAACTGAAAACTAGGAGAGAGCAAGTTTTCTGGGCGAAGCATGAGGATAACAATGGCCGCAATGGCAACGGATCTCATAGACAAGGCAATTCGATCCAATAGGATGGCAAGCATAACTATGCTGATCATCATAAAAGATCTTTGCGCAGGAGGCCCCATTCCCGAGAGCAACAGATAACAGAAACTGCCAACGAGAGCGACAATTGCGGCGCCCTTTTTTGTCTTAAACCTTAGGGAGACAATTGGAATGAGGGCAAGGCCAACTCTAATAATAAGAAATATAGTGCCTGCAATGAGACTTAGATGGAGGCCTGAGATGGCTAAAATATGGGCAATACCCGCATTGGCGAAGGCCTCTCGAACAGAAGGCGCAATGGTGCCTTTTTCTCCTGTAATAAGGGCGCTGGCAATGGCTCCCTTTTGACCCGGCAGGATGGTGTGGAGGCGTTTTGTCAGAGTGTGTCGCAAATTTGTGAGCCAGAGAAAGAAAGAGGTGTTGCCTCTATCCTCAATAATTTCTGGAACGGTGAATCCATAGGCTGTGGCTGAAAACTGCCGAAAATAAGCCGCTCGTCGAAAGTCAAAACTTCCTGGAAGAACCGGGCTCGTCACTGGCCCAATCATGCCGCGCGTTGATATGACTTGCCCAGCGTGATAGGGGGGCAGATCCTTTAGTCGCAGCGTTAATCTGATTCGTTTTGGCAGGGGAGGGACTGTTCTTGAAGGATCCCAGAGGGTGATATCTTTATAGCTGACGTCTTTTAAGAACAGTCTTTCTCCAAAGGGAGTGGATTGTACGTTTTCGATAGTCCCACGCATGGAGAGGGATCCAACTTTCTTTTCCAACATGGGCTCAAGGATACTGGAGGTGCGATAGATAGCTGCGGTAAAGCCAACCAGAATGAAGCTAATAGAGAGTAACGGGATATAAAGGCGACCCATTCGCCGGCATAAAGATGTGAAGAGGCAACAGCAGGTGGATAAAATGAGGCATGGGATTAAAGGTGGTTCAATTGGGAGCGCGAAGTAAATTCCAATGCCACAGCCTAGGGCGACTGGGATCCAAAGGATCCAACGGTCTTTCTCATCTTGCAGTAGATTTGAAATTTTCTCAAATAACATGCGCCCAAGTTCCAATAACCAAAATAGGGAATAGTATTTCGAATTTTTTTAGGATGAAAAAGCGTCTTGTGTCCGGTATTCCTTTTTTTCACGGCTCGGAAAAAGGGGCTCGATGCTGGGAGAGATGTGGCATGAAAAAGCAGACGAAAGCCTTCACTGGCATTGCTCTTATGCTCATAATATGTCATCAAGTAGTCTCCACATAAGGGAAATAAATCAATGTCTGTCATTACGCGTTTCGCCCCATCTCCAACTGGATTCTTACATATTGGAGGGGCTCGAACGGCTCTTTTTAACTGGCTGTATGCCCGCCATCATGGGGGCAAGATGCTTCTGCGAATTGAAGATACGGATCGCGAGCGCTCAAAGGAAGAAGCCATCCTAGCCATCATCAACGGGATGAAGTGGATGGGATTGGATTGGGACGGAGAAGCGGTTTCTCAATTTTCTCAAAAAGAGCGCCACCAGGAGGTGGCTCAAAAGCTCTTAGATGAAGGCAAAGCGTACTATTGTTATGCGACCCCAGAAGAGCTCGACGAAATGCGTGAGCAAGCCAAAAAGGAAAAACGTCCCATGCGCTATGATGGACGCTGGCGGGATCGGGATCCAAAGGAGGCCCCAAAAGGTGTGGACCCCGTTATTCGCCTTAAAGTGGATCAGTCAGGCGAGACTGTGATTCAGGATCTGGTCCAAGGAGAGGTTAAAGTCTCCAATGTGGAATTGGACGATATGGTGCTGGTCCGTTCCGATGGGACGCCTACGTATATGTTGGCAGTGGTTGTGGACGATCATGATATGGCTGTTACCCACGTGATCCGTGGCGATGACCATCTCACCAACGCCTTTCGTCAGTTTCATATTTACAAGGCCATGGGGTGGGATATCCCAACCTTCGCCCATATTCCTCTCATTCATGGTCCCGATGGGGCAAAGCTTTCCAAGCGTCATGGTGCCTTGGGTGTGGAGGCCTATCAGGAGATGGGTTACCTGCCGGAAGCCCTCATGAACTATCTCCTGCGACTAGGCTGGAGTCATGGCGATGAGGAAATCATCTCTACAGAGCAAGCCATACAGTGGTTTGACTTCGATCATGTGGGAAAATCTCCTGCGCGATTTGATCTCCAAAAGCTTGAGAATCTCAATGGCCATTATATTCGTGAATCTAGCAATGAATCTCTCGTGGATCTTATCGTGCCTATCCTGGAATCAGAATTGGGAAAAGTGCTAACATCTGAGGCAAGAGATTTGCTGTTAAGAGGGATGGAAGGCCTTAAACAGCGCGCGAAAACCATCGTAGAGTTGGCTCAAAGTTCTGGATTCTATGTTTATGCTCAGCCCATTCCCTTAAACGAAAAGGCTCAGGCTATTTTGACGACTGAGGCAAAAGCCCTCATAGGAAAATTCGTGAAGGCGATCCTTGAACGAAGTCCTCGTTGGAATCACGAGGCTCTTTTGGAATTTGCGAGAGGTTTTGCTGAGCAGGAAGGAATAAAGCTCAAAGACTTGGCCCAACCCCTTCGCGCAGCCATTACGGGATCAAACGTGTCCCCAGGTGTCTTTGAAGTGATGGAAGTCCTGGGACAGGAAAAAAGCCTAGAGCGCTTGAGTCTTTAAGCCCTCATGTTTGCCTTTTAACCAATTGATAAGTCCTCCGTTTAGGAGAATATCTATTTGGCGTTTTGAGAGCTCATGTGTAAGTTTTATCTGTTTTCCGGAGCATTTGACAGTGGCTTCGAGAGCGTCTCCCATTGAAATTGCCCGATGGATGTTTTTGAGAACGAGGGTATCTCCTAGGCCTAGAGTGTCAAAATCTTCAGGACTCTCAAAAGTCACCGGCAGGACACCAAAGTTAACCAAATTTTGCCAATGGATGCGGGCAAAGCTTTTTGCAATGACGAGCCTGAGGCCAAGATAGCGTGGGGCCAAGGCCGCGTGCTCACGGCTGGAACCTTGGCCATAGTTATCTCCTGCAATGATGGCATGGCCGGAGGTCTTCTTTTGTTTTTCGGCGCGGGGTGCATAGGTATCATCAATTTGCTCGAAGCAAAACTCACTAATTTTTGGGATGTTACTTCGATAAGGGAGGACACGGGCCCCTGCGGGAAGTATGCCATCCGTCGAAATGTCATCTCCTACTTTCAGAAGAATAGGGAGCTCGAGCACATCTGGGAGGGGCTCCAAATGGGGAATAGAAGCAATATTTGGGCCTTTGATCAGTTCGACTTTGAGAGCCTCGTCGAGGGGCAAAGGACCTTGAAGGGTGTCGCGGTTAATGATCCGCTTTTCTGGTAAAGTTACCTTTGGATAGGCCATACCAAGGGAGCGGGGGTCTGTGATCTTTCCCATGAGGGCAGAAGCCGTAGCTGTTTCTGGGCTGCACAGAAAGACACTGTCTTCTTTGGTGCCCGAGCGTCCCGGAAAGTTTCGGGGAACGGTGCGGAGGCTATTTCTTCCCGTGGCCGGTGCTTGTCCCATTCCAATACAACCGTTACAGCCTGTTTGATGGAGGCGGGCGCCAGAATGGATAAGATCATTCAGGTGGCCCGAAGCAAGGAGGTCTTCCAAAATAATACGAGAGCTGGGATTAATATCAAAAGAGACCTGATCATGAACCTGTTTGCTTTTGACCATCTCAGCCGTAATGGCAAAGTCACGGAATCCAGGATTTGCCGAGGAACCAATATAGGATTGAGAGAGCTCTTCGCCTTCAATTTCCCGCACTGCTACCACATTGCCTGGGCTGGAGGGCTTGGCAATCATGGGTTCCAGTTGACTCATATCAATCTCATCATGAAGATCGTAGGTGGCTTCAGGATCGGCGAGCAGCTCTTTCCAATCTTCGGGGCGTCCCACACTTTGGAGATAAAGTTTCGTTTCTTCATCGGAAGGAAAGACCGAGGTGGTTGCGCCCAGTTCTGCCCCCATATTGGCAATCACATGTCGATCCATGGCTGTAAGGTGCTTTAGGCCAGGCCCATAGTATTCTAATATTTTACCCACGCCGCCTTTCACATTATGGCGCCTCAGAAACTCTAAGATCACGTCTTTTGCACTGACCCAATCTGGCAGGGATCCAGTCAGCTTAATGCCCATGATCTTTGGCATTTTCACATAAAACGGATGACCTGCAATGGCTTCGGCAACTTCTAGACCACCGGCGCCCATGGCGAGCATGCCCATGGATCCGGCCGCACAGGTATGACTATCCGAGCCGAGGAGGGTTTTACCAGGAACACCAAAGTTTTGCATGTGAACCACGTGACTAATGCCGCCGCCAGGTCGGGCGAACCAAAGGCCAAAGCGTTGACAGGCGCTCTGAAGGAAAAGATGGTCATCGGGATTTTTGCTGTCTTCTTGCAGCAAATTATGATCCACGTACTGGGCAGAGAGTTCGGTCTTGGCCTGTTGTAGATTCATGGCTTCAAGCTCGAGCATGACCAAGGTTCCTGTGGCATCTTGCGTGAGCGTTTGATCGATTTTGAGAGAAATCTCTGAACCAGCTGTCATCTCGCCCGCAAGGAGATGAGATTTGATCAATTTTTGGGCCACATTCATAGGCATTTTAAGGTCCCCCGGTCTGCTGTTCTTAGCAATTTTATTAGAATTTATGCTACAATATACACCATAAGAACGTGTTTCAAAAGGGAGGACGGGGAAACATTTCCATAAAAGGTGTGATTCTCGTTTATAGGGGTGTGCCTATGCAAAGACTCGACGGTAAAATTTGTTTGGTAACAGGAGCTGCGTCCGGTATTGGAAAAGCCATCTCAAAGCTTTTTGTTGAGGAAGGCGCTTTTGTCATTTTGACCGATATTCAAGCAGACAAAGGGAAAGCTTTGGCTCTTGAACTAGGTGGGCAGGCTATCTTTCTTTCCCAGAATGTTCGTGATGAAAAGAAATGGCAGGAAGTTATTGGCTATATCGAAAGTGAATATGGCCGTCTCGATGTTCTGGTGAATAATGCAGGCATCATTGGTTTGGAGGAAGGGCTTGGGCCACAAGATCCAGAAAATGCCACCTTAGAAGCGTGGCGGGAAGTGAATGCGATTAATGCAGAAAGTGTTTTTCTAGGATGTAAATATGCCCTTAAGGCCATGAAGAAACATGGCACTGGCTCAATTATCAATATTTCTTCTCGATCTGGCATGGTGGGAGTCCCCGGAATAGCGCCCTATGCGGCGAGCAAAGCTAGCGTTCGCAATCATACAAAAAGCGTTGCTCTTTATTGTGCGAGCCAAGGATACCAAATTCGCTGCAATTCTATTCACCCGGCGTCCATTCTAACACCTATATGGGATGCCATGTTGGGGAGTGGCAGAGAAAGGGACGAGAAAATAAAAGAGATGGCCAAAAACATTCCCCTTGGACATATGGGGCAGCCTGAAGATGTTGCCTATGCAGCGCTCTATCTTGCTTCAGATGAATCGAAATTTGTGACGGGAAGTGAGCTTGTTATTGATGGCGGTATTTTAGCGGGCAGTGCCGCGGCGCCAAAACCAAAAGGCCATAAGTAGCTTGTAGGAGGCGTTTCCTCTGAAAACGGTGTCACAGAGGAAACGGATAATGGGAACTAACCGTTTGTACGGGCAGCTCCAAGCTTTGAAGCAGTACCACCTGTACGGCTCGTAGAAGTCTTCTTTGAGCTCTTAGATGTACCTGTTCCGGTAGTCTTTTTTGATGAGTTCTTCGTGTTTGTTTTCGTACCAGTCGTTGAACCTGTACCAGTTGTACCTGTACCTGTTGTGTTTCTTGTTGTCATTTGACTCTCCTGATGTTTTTATTATTGAGCAAAGGCAGGCCTCACTCGTTTTTTCTTACCGTTTCATTGTAGCATAATTAGTTTACGGAATAAGTAGGAATTACTTGCACAAAATCATAGCATTACATTTTTCAGGGGATCTTTAGTGAGATATAGACGTGCTAGTAGGTCGAGGGGACGTCCCAGCAATCATCAGATTTTTGAAAGGTCGATCGCTTGCTTCTAAGAGCCACTCTCAACTTCGTCTAATATTTCCTGGAGCTTATGCATCATTTGTCGGAGTTTTTTCGAAAGGCTGGAGGATTTTTTGCTTTGGATATCTTGTTGTGCTTTTTGAGCGTAGTTGGCTTCAGGAGTTTTCTTTACAAGTAGAGGGTTATCCGTTGCCTCAACGCCTTTACGGCGTGCTTCAGCTTCTTGCTGACAAAACAGAGAAACAATGACACAGGTGACAAATAACGAAGCCGTTTTCATAAGAACATTCCTTTCTCAAGTCTAACGATGAAACTAAACCTTCTCTAGCAAATCCATCAACTTAAAGAAAGAGAAAAAAAAGGAGGATATATTGGAAAAACATGTTTTTTTGGGAGAAAAGTCTTTTCAAATAGTGTAGTTTTTATTCTAGTGGAAAAAGTTTTGTTCCTGTTCCAAGGGAAGAAAATTCTCAAAAAGTGAGCAAAAAGAAAAAGAAAGAGGAAAAAAGGGAGCGGATGCGTTGACAGAAGGTAACTTCCCCCCTATCTATTCAACGTTGAGAAAACGAATTGAGGTATAGATGCTAGCTGGACTTGCGAAAAAATTTTTTGGAACTGCCAATGAACGTTTTTTGAAGAAATATGATAAAAACGTAAAGGCTATAAATGACTTAGAGCCTGAACTTGAAAAGCTTTCCGATGATCAATTAAAAGCAAAAACCACCGAATATAAAGAGCGTTTGGCCAAGGGAGAAAAACTAGACTCTCTGTTGGTAGAAGCCTTTGCCACCGTTCGCGAAGCGGCTAAGCGGACGCTAGGCCAGCGTCACTTTGATGTTCAGCTCATGGGTGGAATGGTCCTCAACGAGGGTCGTATCGCCGAAATGGGGACGGGTGAAGGAAAAACTCTTGTGGCAACTTTGCCTTCCTATCTGAACGCCCTGACGGGTAAAGGGGTTCATGTGGTTACCGTTAACGACTATTTGGCGGCTCGTGACTCGAAGTGGATGGGGCAGGTTCATGAGTTTTTGGGGCTTACGGTCGGGTGCATTGTCAATGATTTGGATGACGAAGATCGACAAGAAGCCTATGGTGCAGATATCACTTACGGCACCAATAACGAGTACGGATTCGATTATCTTCGCGACAACATGAAGTTCCGTTTGGACGAGATGGTTCAGAGAGGCTTCAACTATGCTATTGTCGACGAAGTAGACAGTATTCTCATTGATGAGGCACGGACGCCGCTAATTATTTCGGGACCTGCCGAGGATTCTTCAGAGCTTTACATTAGTACCGACAAGCTTATGAGCAATCTTAAACCCGTAGATTACGACAAAGATGAAAAACGCCGTTCAGTGGCTCTGACAGAGGCTGGTTCGGAAAAATTCGAAAAGCTTATTGAAGAAGCGGGGCTTATCCGTGAGGGGGGTACTTTATATGATGCCAATAACATCTCTCTTGTCCACCATTTGAATCAGGCGGTGAAGGCTCATACCTTGTTTGAAAAGGATAAGGATTATATTGTTAAAGACGGTGGTGTTATTATCATTGACGAGTTTACGGGCCGTATGATGGAAGGGCGCCGTTATTCTGATGGTCTTCACCAAGCTCTTGAAGCCAAAGAGGGTGTCGCCGTTCAACTGGAGAACCAAACTTTAGCATCCGTGACTTTCCAAAATTATTTCCGACTTTATAAAAAGCTTTCAGGCATGACAGGAACTGCTTTGACAGAAGCAGCAGAATTTGGCGAGATCTATGGGCTTGAGGTGGTTGATATTCCAACAAATATGCCTCTGGTTCGAAAAGATCAGGATGACGAAATATATCGTACTTCACGTGAGAAGGATGCTGCTATCCTTGAAGAGATAGGGAAAGCGCAAAAGCGTAACCAGCCTATTCTTGTTGGAACGATTAGTATTGAGAAATCAGAACATCTGGCCAATCTTTTACAGAAAAAGAAGATACCCCACAAAGTATTGAATGCGCGCTATCATGAGCAAGAGGCTAAGATCATTGCAAATGCGGGTGCGCCTGGTTCGGTAACTATAGCAACCAATATGGCGGGTCGTGGTACGGATATTCAGCTGGGTGGTAACTTGGAAATGCGTTTGGCTGATCGCTTAGAAGGAATCGAAGACGCAAAGCAGATCAAAAAGATTACAGCTGAAGTTGAAAAAGAGATTGTGGAAGCTGCGAAGGTAGTCAAGGCGGCTGGTGGACTCTATGTGATTGCGACGGAACGTCATGAAAGTCGTCGTATTGATAATCAGTTAAGGGGACGATCTGCCCGACAAGGCGACCCAGGCCTCTCTAAATTCTATTTATCTCTAGAAGATGATTTGATGCGGATTTTTGGTTCTGAACGTTTGGATTCAGTATTGAAAAAACTAGGATTAGAAGAAGGCGAAGCCATTACTCATCCATGGATCAACAAGGCTCTAGAAAAGGCTCAACAAAAAGTTGAAGCTCGAAACTTTGATATTCGAAAGCATTTGTTAAAATATGACAATGTGATGAATGACCAGCGAAAGGCCATTTATGAACAACGGCGAGAGATTATGGAAGCCGAAGATGTCCAGGACACAATTCTCGATATGCGAGAAGAGTACATAAGGGATCTGGTTCGTGAATATATTCCAGAGCACGCTTATTCTGAACAGTGGGATGCCAAGGGACTCCAAGATGAAGCTCATCGCATACTAGCTATGGAACTTCCCATTGTGGATTGGTCCAAGGAAGAAGGCATTGCTGATGTGGAAATTACAGAGCGCTTAACTGATGCTGTAAATACCCAAATGGCAGATAAGGAAGAGCGTTTTGGAGCACATATCATTCGGATGGCTGAAAAGACGCTTTTGTTACGGATAGTGGATCAGATTTGGAAAGAACACTTGCTGACCCTTGACCAATTGCGAGAAGGAATCAACTTGCGTGCCTATGGGCAACGTGACCCGTTGAACGAGTACAAGCATGAGGCATTCATGTTGTTCCACAGCATGCTAGATCGTTTGCGCCAAACCATCACAGGCGCCATGAGCCATTTGGATCTTGGGGAAGCTCGGGAAGAGGATGTTGAAATTGCAGAAACGCCCAAGCAGCGTATGAACGCAAGCCATGATGCCCCACAGAGTGCCTTTGACCAGGGAAAAGAAGCTGATGATGAAGCTCCCGTCGCTCCTGTTCGCAACCGTAAGTCAGCAGAGCAGATAGATCCTTCAGATCAATCTACTTGGGGACGTGTCCGACGAAATGATGTGTGCCCCTGTGGTTCCAGAAAAAAATACAAGCATTGCCACGGGTCGGTTTAACTGGGCAGTAAATCTTTTCCACCAAGCCACAGCCGACTCAAGCCGGCTCCAAAAATCTACCGAAATACGGAATACTCTTAACGGAGACTGGCTGAGTGGGTGCTTAGCTCAGTATCTATTGAAAAGAAACAGACGGAGCAATCACTTTAAATGATGTGATGCCAAAGCTGGCGGCATCACCATTCAAGATACCTTGTATGGTGCTCTGCATTTCACTTTGCAGGTCTTTGGGAATAGTGAGTTTAAAATCGCTTAGGCGTTGTGCAAAACCACTGTGATAATTCATGGCTAGGACAGCCGTTTGACTAAGAACTTCCATACTTGGCCGGCTGTCTTTTTCCTTTGGGAGATCGAAGGAAAGAAGGCCTTCTTCTTTTCCAGGTTCTTTTCTGACAATGAGTGATCCCATGGATGCATACTCATCCCCATTTTTTTGAACCATCCAGTATCCGTGCGTGAAACCCCTTTGAGCCCCAGTTCCCGACGCAGATTGTTGCTTTTCGTTAACAAAATATTTGAAGTGAAGAGCAAGTGCTTGCGATAGGTGCTCCGTCGGGGCTTTCTTTAAAGTTTCTTCAGCAATCTTGGTATGGGGGTCATTTGTCCAGACAAAACTATTTCCATCTTCGCTTTTATATTTGATTCTTGGCGGTGATTCGACTTCCAAGGATGGATCTTCATGATAGCCCGCAAGCAGATCATCTTTCCAGTCCGCCATGGATTGAGATTCTATGAAACAAAATAAAAATAGAAGGGGGAGACTTTGTCGTATGCATTTCATGATATTTCTCCAAATTAAATATGAACGATCCTGTAAATGAAAAAACAAAACTATACAAAAATACTGCATTATTCAAGTGGGTGCTTTTAACCGGATTCATCTCCAATAGGATTTTTCCCCAATAAGAGGGACATTTTTAAACGGCAGACACACATAATCATAAACTGAATAGGTTTTCGGTGCAGATGCTTCTTTGTTAGCTGAGCTAACTTCAGGGAAAAAAATTGACGTGTTCCTATATATTTGTTAAAAGGCCATAGTATAGAGACCGTTATTGGAGAATTAGGATGACCACAGACCTTATACGATTTGCAGACGCTGCTTTTATTGCGCAGGTTTCGTTCGTTCTCCATCACCATCATCATCATATCCATTAATTTTCTAATGTGATCTATGACCCTGGGTTTCTTCTGAAAACCCATTTTTGCGAAATTTTTATTTTTTGGGACTAACGATGATGAACTATACCATTTTTATAATACTCTTTGTGCTCTTGAGCGCTGTCTACTTGTACTTAGGCTATTTATCTTCAAAGAAGGTAAAGACCCAATCGGATTTCTTCTTAGCAGGGAGAGGTCTAACCCTTTGGCCATTAAGTTTAACTCTCATCGCCACCCAGTTGGGAGGCGGGGCCATACTGGGTGTTTCCGATGCGGCTTATCAATACGGCATCTATGGCGTGTTTTATACGCTGGGAATCTGTCTGGGTTTTGCCGCCTTGGCCATGGGGGCCGCCAGCAAACTCCGCAGCTTTAATGTTGGCACCACGGCTCAGTTATTTGAAAAGCTCTATGGATCTCCTTTTCTTAGAAAAGTGGCTTCTATCCTCTCTATCCTGTCTATGTTTGGAATTTTTCTAGGCCAAGTGGTGGCTTCCCGAAAATTCATGTTGGGCATTGGTGTTGAGTCGGAATTCATCTTCTTTGTTTTTTGGGGGGTGGTGATTGCCTATACGGTACTTGGAGGACTCAAGGCTGTGGTGTCCACGGATGTTTTTCAGGTAATCTTCATTCTGATCGTATTCACGGCGATTTTCCTTTTTGTCATGGCACAGGATGCTTTTGTACCCACAAACTTCTTCCAGATGTTTAGCTTACGTGCTGGGAGCGACTTGAGTGAATTGAACTACACGGGGCTGTTATTATTGCCGTTTTTGTTCTCATTTCTTGAGCAAGACTTGGCCCAGCGATTCTTCGCGGCAAAAGATCAAAGAACGGCCCGGGTTTCAGCAGGAATTTCCAGTATTATCCTATTGGTGTTTGCGCTGATTCCCGTTTACTTTGGCGTAACAGCTCGAGATTTTGGCGCTATCGACTCTTCCCGCAGTGTATTGATGGTATTTATGGAGCACACTGTTGGCACCATTGCCGTTGCTTTTGTAGCCTGTGGCCTCTTGGCAGCCATTATATCCACGGCAGATTCTCTGCTATGTGCCATTAGCTCCAATATGACCCTGGATTTTGAAGGGCGCTTCTTTAAGAAAGACAGATTGCTTTTGTCAAAGATTGTGACGTGCATAGTGGGCGTGGGCACTCTTTTTCTGGGGCGCTATTTTGACAATATCCTCAGCATTCTGATTCAAAGCTATGAGTTTCCCATCTGTGCTTTGTTTGTCTCCGTTATTGCTTGCTTCTTTGTCAAACGGGGGCTTTGCAAAGAGGCTGCAGGTGTTTCCATATTTGCTGGCCTTGGGGCATGCTTTTATTTTCACCTATACCCTACCGTCTTTCCCCGGGAGATTCTGAGTTTGCTCATTTCTTTGATGGGATATGGTGTTGGAATGTTGTGGAATAGGCGGAAAGGGTAGCAGAGATCAGACCTCTGCTACTGATCGCCCATAGTAAGGTACTTCTCGCGACGGCGGGATCTTAGCTGATCAGGCGGAACGGACTGGAGTTTTTCCAGGGCATCTTCCAAGGCATCTCCTACGGCGCGGACGCTGCTTTTGACATTTCTGTGGGCGGCGCCCAGCGGCTCGGCAATAATTTGCTCAATGATGCCTAGTTTCAAGAGATCTTGTGCTGTTATCTTTTGCGCTTCGGCAGCGAGCTCTCTTTTGTCACGATTTCTCCATAAAATGCCTGCACAGCCTTCTGGCGAAATAACGGAATATACTGAGTGTTCGAGCATCATGACATAATTGGAGGCAGCAATGGCAATGGCACCCCCAGATCCGCCTTCACCAATGATGACCGAAATAAGAGGAACGCGAATGTCCAAACATGTCTGGATGCTTTTGGCAATGGCTTCGGATTGGCCCCGTTCTTCCGCATCGATGCCTGGGTACGCGCCAGCTGTATCGATGAGGGTAATTACGGGGATCTTGTATTGTTCGGCGAGGCGCATAAGGCGTTGCGCTTTGCGATATCCCTCCGGACGAGGCATGCCAAAGTTATGCTTGAGCCGAGACTCAGTGTCGTCTCCCTTTTCATGACCAATGAACATGACGCTTTTTCCACGAAAGCGACCCAGACCACCGACAATAGCGGCATCCTCTGCAAAAAGTCGATCTCCTGCAAAGGGAACGAAATCCTCAACGAGGGTTTCCATATAATCCTTAAAATGCGGCCGATCGGAATGCCGGGCTACTTGCACTTTTTGCCAGGGAGTAAGGGAACTATATGTTTGCTGAAGTAGCTTGTCAGATTTTTTTTGCAGCCGAGTGATCTCTTCGGCGATATTTACGCTCTCAGAGCTGGAAAGATGGCGGAGTTCCTCGATCTTTCCTTCAAGTTCGGCAATAGGCTTTTCAAAATCTAATGTCGCTTTCATGAGACCCTCTTACCATACTCATCAACTATGAAAAAGGCCTTACTTCGGAATAATGGAAGTGAATGCTTCTTAGGGCAAAAAAGGGGAGCCATGTGGCCCCCAATTTATAAGAATTAATAGCTGTTATTCAGATTTTTCAAAGAGGAGAAAAGCGCCATTTATACCAGCGAACCTAAAACCTGCGTCTAGAAGCTGGTCATAGCTCCCTAGATCTTGAGTAGAGTGCGAAATATTAAGCGTACTCAATAGCGGCTTCTGATCCGTTTTTCCTTTTAGCGTTTTTTCATGATCCTTAAAAAGATCTAGATCGCCTCCATGGGGCGTTATCTCTAAGATGCCTTTCGCTTTTAAGACTCGGTGGACTTGACCTACCGTATCAAAGTTTTCAAACAGCGCATGGTAACCTGAATGCTCACCGATCTTCGTAAAAAGGTCTTCCTCCAATGCATTCCAAAATTCTTGATCGTGCATATTCGCGACAACCGTTGGCTTGTCCGTTGATAGGAATGACAGTGTTGCTGCCCCGTTTGGATCATGATACTCGGGACACATACCACAATCGTTCTCAGGCTTATTCAAATCGTACAGTTTCAGTGGTTCTGCGATAATGTAGGATAAATGATGCCCACAGCCCAAAATTAATGTATCAACAGGATGCTCACCCAAAAAGTGGCCAATAACTTCTCCTGGGTTAAGGCTAAATGCCTCTAGTTCTGAAGGTTTTATGCTGGTTTTTAGAAATCCAGAGGACGTCAATGCCTCAAAAGCATCTATGCGCTGAGAAAGATCTAAATCCACACCCAATTGATTTCGATAGTATTCATTCTCAGGAGAGTGGGGTGTAATGCCCATTAATACGTCGATAATTTCACGAAGAGGGCCAAAATTCCATTGGCCTTCGTCCCTGACCAATTGTTCGTAGCGTTCGTATGCTACCTTGGCTTTGGTATAAAGACTTTTTACTTTTTCTCCAAATGATTTTCCAAAAGCCAGTCTTTGATCCTCTTCAAGACGATTTGCCATAAATCTATCAACAGTTGCCAGGCGATTTTGTACGGTTGCTTCAATAGTAACATTGTAATCATCTGGTTTTCTATCCCAGGCACACTCCTTGTCAAAAACTTTACCTGGATAAAGACTTCTAACATCCGTCGCTGCTTGTCTTATCAGAAGAGCTTTCACTTCTTCAAATTTTTGAATTCGAAAAGCCTGCACTTTTCTTTCTTTAAGAATAGCTTCTAGGGGGGATTTCTTCTGTGATAGACGGGAGATAGCGTCATCAACATAATTCGGGTCAATGCTATAGACGCCAGGCAGCCCTTGTAGAGTAGAGCCTGTTGCTTTAGAACTTTCTCCCTGGTCTCCCGTGGTAGTTGAGGTTTTCTTTATTATGGAACTAGACGTTGTTGTGGCACTAGATGTTGTTATTTTTGGGGCAGTCACTCCCAACTGATCTTTTAGGATTTTAGAAACATATTGCATCCCATTTGCAGCAAACTGCTTGTGTGTTGCCTTCCATTTGGCATTTTCATCTCCCTCAAAATCTTTATAAAATCTCGAAACACGGTGGTTTCCCCCGGCGTCGGCTTCGAAGATAGGTAGCATTCCAAAGGCAAAAGATATGAGCAGTGGTGTATAAAATAGGGCAGTACGTACAATTTTCATTTTAAAAAAATCCATGAGTTAATGCATGCATTTTTATTGCATTAAAGTAATTTTGTCAATAATTTTTTATTTATACTTATTTTTTTCATTCTTTATTTGCCAAGGGGTGCTTTTTAAAGACGAGCTCTTGCATTTTATGAGTCATTACATGGGTATATATTTGAGTGGTGCTGACGTCAGAATGTCCCAAGAGGTTTTGAACTGAAATAAGATCGGCGCCGTTGTCTAATAAATGTGTGGCGAAAGCGTGCCGAAGAACGTGGGGAGAGATGCGCTTAGGATCAAGATTGGCTTCTATGGCAACTTGTTTTAAAAGTTGGCCAAAGCGTTGTCGGGTAAGATGCCCTTGTTTGCCGCGGGATGGAAAGAGGTATTTGGCACTTTTTTCACCGGATTTAGCGCTTTTGTTGATATAGGCTCCTCTAACTTCCAGATAGGCTTTGATGGCATCCATGGAATGATTGGTTAAAGGCAAAATCCTTTCCTTGTTACCTTTGCCCGTGACGGTCAGATACTGGCCATCCCGGCTTATGGCAGAGAGGGGGAGGGAGACTAGTTCGGAAACGCGCAGGCCGGACGCGTATAGAATCTCCATAAGGGCCACGAGCCGACGCTGATCTTCCTCTTTATCACGTGAAATGGCCTCTAACAGTGCTATTACCTCTTTTTCATCTAAAACTTTTGGCAAGCGACGGCCTTGCTTAGGGGCATCCAGATATGTTGTTGGGTCATCGGCTCGTTTATTCTCTACCAGCAGGAACTTAAAGTACTGGCGGAAAGAGGAGAGATGTCTGGCACTGCTTTTTGCCGTCATGCCTTCCTGGGACTGGAAGGTGAAGTAGTCTTTCAACTGCTGTGGGGTTGCTTGTCTCAGGGATGTTTCATGATTCTGGGAGATATACATCTCCAGCTTCTCAAGATCGCGGCGATAGGCTTCGATTGTGTTGGCAGATACGCCCCGTTCCGCTGCCATCATCTCTAGAAAGTTTTCCAGAGTATGGTCGCCACTATGGTCATTAGTGTGGTTATTAGTATGGCCACTAGTATGGTCATTAGTGTGCTTACCTTTTGATTCAGGGGGGGAGTGTCTCTTATTTTCCATAATTCAGAGTATAGACAGCTGGATCACAGATGTCACTGATCCCTTCAAACCCTCCCGATTTTCAACACGTAAACATAAATAGGACAACTCTTAGGACTTTAGAGCATTTTATTGCCTTCTGAACATGCATATACGTTGTTTTAAAAACTTTGATGCGACTTCACGAGGACAGTCCTAAAATAGGGTATTGGCTCTCTCTTTAAAATAGGGTAATAGTTTTCCGGAAAACCTTTCGTGCCGGTTTAGCTCAGTTGGTAGAGCGGCTGATTTGTAATCAGTAGGTCGGGAGTTCGAGTCTCTCAACCGGCACCAGGGTGGGGAAGGGTTTTTTCAGAGTGCTCTAGAAATCAAAAAACGAGCCAGGTAGCGCATAGGTAGCATTTGAAAAATTTGTTTCTTTGCTCCATCAAGGGCACCGTCAAGTTAATGAGCTTAGTTTACAGGTTTACCCATTCATCCATAATTTAGGCATGGAGAGACATTAAAGCGGCTTCGTTCCAGATGGACACTAAAAGCGTTTCGCTGTTTATGTGCACTTTGTGAATACCTCCCCACATCAACGGAAAAAATATTACGTAATTTTCCCATGAGAGATATGCTTCTATGTGCTCCTTGAGGAGATTTGAACTTGATCAAAGACTTCTCCTTGCGACGTGTTGGTTGATGGGCATTTTCAACACGATTGTTCAAGCCTTTATGAGATCGATGTTCTGTCTTAGGACACATAGAACGTATAGGCTTTATGTAACTTCTTAACTTATCTGTTATAATGAGGCCTGGTTCAGGATAGCTATCTAGCAAACGGCTTAAGAAACGAATAGCAGATTTCTCATTGTGACGTTTCTGAAGAAAGACATCGAGCTCATATCCTTGTGAATCAACAGCACGCCATAAGATGAAGGGTTTCCCATTGATTTTAAGAGTCATCTCATCAAGATGCCATGTATCACTTGGCATTCTCTCTCGCTTCTTATTACTCCGGAAGTAAAACAGTTGTCGAATGTTTGTGACGAAACTAGCATCTCTCAAGGAAATTCTAATTTAGAAAGCTAACTGTTTGCTAGCCGGAGTAATAATAACATCGTGGAAGTGTCTTTAAAACTTGAGACACCAAGAACGAATTGTTTCATGACTCACAATGATCCCACGAAAAGCCATCTGCTCTTGAATGTCACGGTAGCTGTGATTGAATCTGTGGTAAAGCCATGCGGCATGACTGATAATGGAAACTGGAAAACGGTGACATCGAGGCACTAATAATAAGGACATGGTGTTTACCTTCATATTAAAATTCCAACATAACACAAATCCATATTAACTTGACGGTGCCTTTTCCTGCTAATTTTTATCCAGACGCATCCGACGAAATTAAGAAGTTGATTATGCATTACTCTAGAGGAGGTTTGGGGTATTTTTCTGCATATCTTAAACCGACAAATACTTTTATTGGTGCTGGGAATTTATCTTATGTGAACCCTGAAGATGAAGTTTCTGACATTGAAGTTGGATTTATTATTTCTAGGAGCTTTTGGGGCCAAGGCTTTGCTAGTGAAGTTGGTCAGGCCTTAATTAAATATGGATTTAAAGACTTATCGCTTGAAAAAATTATTGGGGAGACTCATTCCAAAAATATTGCCTCACAAAAAACTCTAAAAAAATCGGGTCTTTCTTTTGTATCTGGTGATGTGCGGTTCGGGGGTGTGACGGTTAACCGCTACGTTATTACTAAAGATGAGTGGCTGCAGAATTCCAAGAGTTACTGAAATTAACGATTTTTGTGTACTTGAGTCTGAGAATTGTAGGGTTTCTGAGGAGTACAGAAAGACTTCACTGCGAGTAACTTGAATTTCTATAATCTGTAAATAATGTAGTCTATTTTGAATTCACCTATATACAGCCAAATTACACTACTCGTTATTTTTTCAAAAGATGTGGGGTAGTGTAGCTTGCGCGGTGAATCGGAGATTGCTTTCATAACTTTTGAGTGAGAGGGCCTAGTCTTATTATTTTGAAATTCTTTCTTTGCATGAAGTGAATTTTATTTCTGAACTATTTCTTCTTACTTTTCGACCCACTACCAAAAATAACGAGTGAGGTCGTCTTGTCTATAGGGACAAAATAGTCAACCACTTGATCATAGTGAAAATACTTGTTACATTTTCAAGAACTTAATTTCAAATGCAGCTAAAGAAATGGGGTCCCCATGCGTTTTTTAAAACTTATGATGTTCTTTCTCTTATTTAGTTTTTCTTCCCTTCATGTTTCCAGCAGTAATTTAGATCAAGTCGTGCATATTGTGAATGCCTTTTCCAATCGTGATCAAGGTGGAAATCCTGCAGCAATTGTTCTAAATGCTGATAGACTCTCAAAAGAGAAAATGCAAACCATCGCAAAGCAAGTTGGAGATCTAAAATTAGCAAGACTGACCGTCTTTGTTTCCAAACCTGAAAATCCAAAAAATGATTATAGACTCCAATTTTTTACACCCGTTAAACAAATTCCTCATTGTGGTCATGCCACGATCGCAGCCTTTAATTACTTAATTCAAAGTGGTGCAGAAAAAAGGTCTACATTCACAAAAGAAACAATTGATGGCACACGAAAGATATTTATTAAAGGCGATAGGACCTTTATGGAACAACATGCTCCCACATATAAAAATATATTTGGCAGTGTCTCTTTAGATGAATTAAGTCAAGCTTTACAAATTCCCTCTCAAGAATTTATTACAAACCCTCAGCCTGAGATCGTAAGTACAGGCAATCAATTTTTAATTATTGGTGTCAAAAGTCCAGCGATACTTCAAAAAATTAAGCCAAATTTGCCTATTATAAAAGAGATTAGTGATAGACTAGGCCTTATTGCTTTTTACGTATTTGCGTTAGGTAGAAATGACGTTGATGCTGAAGCAAGAATGTTTGCTCCACTATACGGTATTGACGAGGAGTCTGCATCAGGGACAGCTGCCGCTTCATTAGGTTGTTATTTATATGATAAATATAACTTAAAAAAGAGTTTCTTTGAAATCGAACAAGGTCGCTTTATGGTGAATCCTTCTATAAGCAGAATTTACGTAAATTTGAAGGTTGAAGATGAAAAAATAAAAAGTCATCAAGTGGGAGGGACTGCACGTTATATTAAACATAGAAAATTATGAAATAGAATTTTACTTGTGGAAAGATTTGTATGCAAACTTTACGGCTGTAAGTAGTGACTTATCTTTTTTTATCATAGGAGTCTTTTCTACTCAGTCTTCAAACAAGATTTGACCAACTTCAAGTCTCCTCAAGGAACGCAGAGAACTTTATTTCTTATGGGAAAATTACGTAATATCTTTTCCGTTGATGAGGGATATATTCACAAAATACGCCTAAACAGCGAAACGCTTTTAGTGTCCATCTGGAACGAAGTGTCTCTAATGTATCTCAGTGCCTAAATTATGGATGAACGGGAAAACGATAAACCCATTAACTTGACGGTCCCCAAAGGTATGCTCACTTAGCGGATGAACCTTTATGGCAAGCTACTTCTTTGTTTGAAGAAAAAATTGAGAAACTTGTTGGAGAAGGAGAAGCTACTCAACTCTAACATTCAATCACGGATTTTTTTGGAATAAAGAGTTGCTTGTATTGTATTCCAACACTAGAGTAGTCTCGACTTCATTGGAACTCGCTTTCTTTGTTTTTTTTTGTTTTATTATGGATTTTCATTAAAGAGGGGAAGCGGGTTCTACTGGGAGTTTTCGGCTTTTTTTTGGAATAAAAACCCAAAAAAATTGCCAAGTTATTTGAATTTTGCAAGTGCGTCAACTGATAAACTAAAAGTGTTCATTCTGTATCAAATTTTTTAGATTTACACATGAATCCAACTTTCAATTCGTGTCTAGTAGGCCTAGCGTGTAAGGATTTTTATCTGACAGACACGAGTTGCAAGTTCATACTAGATTCCGGTCAATATAGGAAGTGAGTTAATCAACAGTGGCCTAGATGTTTTATTTGGCAAGATGAGGGCGCATATCAGGTTCACATATTTGACTAGAACTAAGGTAAGGAGAAAAGAGGATGGTGGATTTAAGCAACATATGTCATATACAATCAGGAGAAGTTCTTCGAGAAGAATTTTTGAAATCAATGAGAGTTTTACAAACGAAAGCAGCAAATGATACGGGGGTATCGGCTCGACGTATCAATGAGATTGTATCACAGAAGCGTTCAATAACAGCAGATACACCTTTGAGACTAGCCTTATATTTTGGAACAACAGAGTACTTTTGGATAGGGCTTCAAGACGATTATGACTTAGAGGAAGCTCGGAAGGTTGCGGATGAAAGAATTAGGGCAAGTGTAAAACCATTGGTTGTAGGATGACCTAATTTTTTTTAATACATTTGAAATAGTGGTTCAATAATTCTGAACAGATTTTAGGCATGGCATCTCACTTAATTACTTCCCGAAACTAAACCATGTTATTCCTCACCTCAACATCTGCGACAGATCTATAATGGGAGTGGACGAAACAGGCAATAAAGAGCTAATAGCCTTGCATACTGGTTTTAGAGGAAGTGCTAATAGATTTGGAGGAACGAGGGCGATCTGTTGGTCCTGATTTGGGAGTATAGGAGATGGAGCACTTGGTTTTTGGAAAGCCTTACATCAGTTTTGTGGGGAAACAAATGACCAGAGGTGTTGGGTGCGTAAAGCAAAAATATTCTGAACAAAATGCCGAAATCAGTACAGCCATCAGCAATGCAAGCTTTGCATGCAGGATGATATATGGACAGCAGAAGATAAGAAAACGGCAGAAAAAACCTTCAACAAAATTATAAGGGTTTATGAAGAGACGTTCCGAGGCTACTGAATGTTTGGAAAATGATCGTGAGAGTCTCTTAACTGAAAGAGAGGTAAGCCACTAGTTTGACTAGTGAGACTATAAAGGCTTGGCCTTAAATATTTAGTGATGATGTTGAAAGAGATATATTCAAGTTGGCTTGATGGTCAACAAGGAGAATATCAAATGACAACATCACCGTACGAAAGTTTAAGCCATTCAAAGTGGGACTGCAAATATCATATAATTTTTGTGCCTAAAAACAGGAGAAAAGTATTGTATGGCAAGGTACGAAAGTACCTTGGGCCCGTGTTTCATGAGCTCGCAACGCGAGGGCGTTATGACCCTAAGAGTTCTGTCCGCGCCGCTCTGATTTTTTTGACACGTTCAATAGCAGATTCCAGAGTCTCAAAACTCATACTAGTCAGCTGTGCTTCCAGCCGCTCTCTCAAACGATGAGGTTCTCCCCCAAGGCTATCAAGGTCTGTATATGCAACTGGTGTTGAAGAAGCTCTGGGACAAACAGTGCTACAAAACACAATAAGGAACAAACTAAATGCAAAAGTAATAAATGTTTTAGACATATACCCAAAACGAATCAAAGTGCCGATTTCAGTAATTGAAAATTGTCATTAATTCGATCCACCATATGATGGGCAATTTTTGGCCAAGTGATTTCAAAAAAGTCCAAGATTGATCTTCGAAATTCTTTTGCAGAAGTAAAGAATCGGTTGTTTCTGCATTGTTCGTTCATAATTTTCCATAATCGTTCGATTGGATTCAAATTGGGGCTATAAGGCGGTAAATAATGCAAAACAATGCCCTTTTCCCTTGCGGCTTTTTTTGTTTCAGCACTTGTGTTGTAGGATCCTCGATCTAAAATCAGATGAATTCGTTGAGCCGTTGGATATTTGGATCGCAGTAAAGAAAAATGCTGATCCATAGAATGACTGTTTATTGTCTCGTAAGAAGCAATTGTCACTTCCATATTTTCCAAATTAATAGATCCCATAAGGTTCATCCGAGTCCGAGAAGCTGTTGTAGATATTAACTTATCCGTTCCCGTACGAATCCAACCGTAGGA
>Ga0066610_10000194_pt1 | contig 44097 bp, 50 predicted proteins | sample SaaInlV_DNA_165m_FD_60375 | JGI IMG/M metagenome (GOLD analysis project Ga0066610, IMG submission 60375) | Marine microbial communities from expanding oxygen minimum zones in the Saanich Inlet - SI075_LV_DNA_165m | ecosystem: Environmental > Aquatic > Marine > Unclassified | place: British... | reverse complement strand
AGGACTATTACGTTGAGGACTATTAGGACTTTTACGTGGAGGACTATTATGTAGAAGACTATTAGGACTATTACGTTGAGGACTATTAGGACTTTTACGTGGAGGACTATTATGTAGAAGACTATTAGGACTATTACGTTGAGGACTATTAGGACTTATACGCTCAGGACTTTTACGTTGAGGACTTTTACGTTGAGGACTATTAGGACTTTTAGGACTTTTAGGACTTTTAGGACTTTTAGGACTTTTACGTTGAGGACTATTAGTACTTTTATGACTTTTACGCTCAGGACTTTTAGGTCTTGTAAGACCAGTAAAACTGCTTACATCTTCAACTAATTGATGTTGACTAACTATAAAATCGCCTTTATATCTACCACTTCCTTTTAATTCATATGCGACTGATCTTTCCATAAAAGGCATAATAGATAGAGAATCAATTAATGCTTTATTAATATTATAAAAATCCATTAATTTGTCCCTATATAAAAAATGAACATCCTCCATTTTACCAGTTTTATTATTTATTTTTTTATATGTATTCCATAAACTATTTCCATCAAAATTTTCTTTTGAAACATCAAAATCATTACCATATTTTAATTTTAAATAATCAAACAATTTATCTCTAACCTCATAATATTTATTTATATCATCATTTTCTGTAAACATATCATTTACTTCACTAAAGTTATCACCATTACTTTTAAATTTATCTCCTGATAATATACTTAAATATACATTATCGCTAAATCTGTTAAAATCATTACTGTTAAAAAAATAATTATAAAAATAAATATACCATTTTAATAATAAACTGTCATCATAAGATTGTAATGTATGGAATTTATGTTTAATAGATTGTTTATTTCCTGATATTTCATTTTTATCTAATAAATTTATTAATTGTGCAATAAAATCTATTATTGATGGTCTAATTGGAATATTTCTTGGTAATTTCAAATTTGCATTTTCAATTTGAGAATCTCCAACAACAGGAACTTGATTACATTCATTATTACTTGTAATATCAGTATCACGAATATCTTTAAATCCGGTTATACCATCAACAACATTTGATCTTAAAGAATCCTTAAAATGATCTGTTACCATATTTTCATTACAGCAATATGGACCTGTATAATTTATAGTAATATTTACAATAATTAAATTTTTAATAACTAAGTCATGAAGTATATTAAATTTATTATTATCAAAACTACGAGATTCATCTGTAGATTTTAAATCATTACTCTTGGTATATTTAAATAAATCTGCTAACCATCCTTTATCTTTTATTTTACCTAATGCATATGCATCTAAATCATAATCACCTGGATTTTGTGTAAAGAAATTAAGAGCAATATACGTAGGTTTATTTTTTAAAAACCCAGATTCAATGACATTTAAAATAGAATATTGATCTTCGTTGCTTTGCCATCTATAATCAAAAATTATATGATATAATGTTTCAATAATCATATTACCTATTCTATCTTCATGTGTATGATTTCCTTCAAATTTTGTTGTTGGTTGATGTTTACGGCCTTTAGAAGTTAAACCTTGTATATAAATATTTTTTAGATCTATAAAATAAAATAATCTTTTAAAGTACTTACTTTTACCACCACCATCACCAAGGTCTGTTGCATTATCAAGTAAACCATCTTGAAATAATCTTTCAATATAAAAATTCGTACTATTGTATATTTTTTCTAAATCTGTCATATATATAAATATACATAAATTAAATTAAAAGAATTTTTAAAATTAATAACTTGAAGAAATCAATAAAATTATCAATATATGGTTTATATCATAATAGTTTTCCCAAAGATTATTGAATAAATTTTTATTTTCATTCTTCTTTAAATATTTAACTAAGTTGTCAGTAAATACATTAAATCTTCCAACATAACATACTACAGATTCAAAATGTTTTTTCCATGTGGCATGTACTTTTGCAAAGTTTGATGTTGTACCATGAATATCATTAATTATAAATTCAGATTGAACAGTGCTGGAGTCTATATCGCTACATTCTAATAGAAGTTTAAGGTAATCATATCCAATATATTTAATATAATGTAAATTATTCTCAATTTCAAAAGAATAAAATTCAATAACTTTAGATCGGTTTAACCAATTCTCCAAATAATTTATATCATTTCTTAGTATGTTCTGTCCCAAACTAATATCTTCAAGATAATACACACCCAAGTTATCTTGATAATAAGATTTTAAATTTTTCAAATCTTTATTGTAATCATTATTAAATATTAATTTACAATCTTTAGATTTATAATAATCATTATCTCTAATAGAATAATTTTCTATTTTATTAGAAATATGCTTTACAAATTCAATACATTTATACTTTTTATTTTTTTTAAGATTATTTAGAATCAACTTTGTTGATTCTAAATAATTATCATACATATCATCATCTCTTATATATTTCAAGTTATAGTAAGGATCTATACCATGTGTTGGTTGTTTTCTCATTAATATTGTATGAACATCAATATCTGAAATAGTTCTCAATAACATAAAATTTTTTAATAAATTTATATCAGTTTTAAACATTACATTCTCATCAATGTCTTTTTTTAAAATTTCTGTAGGATTTATCTCAAGAAGTTTAAATTCATTTATATTATTTGAAATTTGATATATTTTGAATAGAGATTTTGGGTTAACCTTTTTCAAAGTCTTCAAATAATTATTCAAAGAAACATCTTTATTTGAATTATTATTATCATAAACAATTGTTAAAATCATTTGAATATATTTATTAAAAATATCATTATCTGATAGGTCATTAAATATATCAGTATTTACATGTATTGTATCATGTAATGTATTAATATCTTGCGTATCAATATGATCAATTCGAAGATCAAAGCAACTAAAGGGTTCGTATTTTTTATCTAATGTTATAGGCATTTCTAGTCATAATTTTGGTATTAAAATAAGATATTTCAATTTTTATTTAGAATAATGATCAAGTATCGTCTAATCGTAATAATCAATTAGAAAATCAAGAATATCATAATTTTCACTATCAGTATCAATAAATTTATCATCTATAATAGTATTTTTATGTCTAAATAATAAAATAATAAATTTAAAGTATATATCAGTTTTATAATTTATGCAACTTTTTTCGATAATATTAATAAATAAGTTATACGTAAATTTATCATTAGTTAAATTCTGATTGTTAATCAATAGATATCCTATTTTACAAGTTAAATCTTTTTTAACTATTAAATTGTTAGTAATTTTAAAAAATTGGAAAAGTTCTTCTAAATAAATATATACACTATTATCATTAATATTACAATTAACATAAGATTTTACAGATAAATTTAAAAGATTAATAAAAGAATCATAATTAATTTCTACTTTTGAATCAACACACTTATTCAAACTATGATTGTTAAAGATATTGTTATATAAAACAATTCTGTTACTCTTTTTAGAAACATTTTCAAAGATGAATTCTTTATTATCAAGAGTAATTATCATTAAATTAATAAAGATATAATTTTATAAAATTAAAAATTATTTAATAATATAATAGATAGTAATATGTTGTTTATCAGATAATCCAAGACGAGCTGGATAAAGAAATTTTATATTTTTATTAGAAATATAGCTACATAATGCTAAATGAAGTTCAAGTTGAACATAATCTTCTAAAATAAATCTTGAATTTGTTAATTGTGTTTTAATAAACATTTGATCTACCATATCTTCAGTTGGAGTTAAATTTAAACCATATTCTAATAGATATCTACTTATTCGTATAGATTCTTGATTAATAGATGGGATTAACCATGACCATAACCATATTTTAGTTTGATCGTCAAAAATACCTAATATTTCATAATCAAATTCTTTTTCTTTAAAAATTATTTTATTTTTGTCTCTATTTATTATTGGAGGATTACTATTATTTATAATTGATTTAAATTTTTCGTTAGAGATATCATAATTTAATAATGATTTATTAATTATATTTTTTATATCCATTAATTTTATTTAGAAAATTAATTTTCTAAATAAAATTAATATATGAGTTTAATAAATGAATTCTCCAACTTTTTAAAAAATAACAATCTTGGAACTACAATAGTTGCAACAATTATTTCATCATACATTACTGAATTAGGAATATCATTTTCTGATAATATAATTTTACCAATTATTGATCAAGACTTGGATGGTGACGGTAAACCAGATATTGGAAAACTGAAAAATTTAGTAATAAATGTAGGTAAATGTAAATTGAAATTAGGTGAGTTTTTTATTACATTTACAAAAGTTTTATTAATGTTTATAATAATATTCATTATTCAAAAAGAAGTTAATTTTGTGAATAAAACAATATTAAAAATATAATATATAGAAAATTATTTAAAATTAAAATATTTTTTTTAAATATACTTAAAAAAAGTTTATAACTAATATTAGATGTCAAGTAGTAAATTGACTACAAAAAAAATAAATTATTGTACCAATTGTGGGAAATATGGACATTTTCTTAAAAAATGTACTGAACCAGTTACTTCTCTTGGTATAATTTGTGTTAAGATTGATGGATTGTCATTAAACATTGAATCATTTGGGAAATTTTTAAATGAAAAATATATAGAAATTGATAATTATAATTTTTCAAAAATTGATAATATAGATAAACTAGATAGTTTGAAAAAAAATATAAAATTTTTAATGATTCAAAGAAAACATAGTTTAGCTTATATTGAATTTATCAGAGGAAAATATGATATAAATGAAACAACAAATAATAAACAGAAGGATATGAAAATAAAAAATATAATATCTACTAAAAATGATTTAATAAGATTATTTAGAAATATGTCACCCGATGAAATAAAAGAAATATCAAAATTAAACTTTGATAATTTATGGAATAATTTATGGAAGAAAACATCAAAAAATAAAATATTTCAGAAAGAATATGAAAATTCAAAAACAAATTTTAATAAATTAATTGAACTAGGAATTATAATAGAATTAATAGATGTAAATCCAACTTATGATACACCAGAATGGGGATTTCCAAAAGGAAGACGAAATTTATTTGAGAAAAATCTTGAATGTGCATTAAGAGAATTTAATGAAGAAACATCAATAGAAAATGATGATATTTATTTAATAAATAAAATTAATTGTATTAAAGAAGAGTATATTGGATCAAATTTAGTAAATTATAGACATATTTATTATTTAGCATTAAGTAATAATGAAAATATAGAATATTCGAAAATAGAAAATTCTGAACACAATTATGAAGTTGGAGACATTGGATGGTATTGTTGGGAAGATGCTGTAGAAATGATAAGAGGAAACTATACAGAAAAAATAAAAGTGTTAAATCAAATATACTTTCTATTTTTAAATCTATATATTGATTACACAAAAAATGATAAAAATGAAAAGGTTAGAAATTCAAAAGATAAATCATTTATGACTATATAATTATATTGATAATAAATTTACAAGTAAATCATTGATAACTGTGTAATTTTATTAAGAATATAAAAAAGATACTAATTCAAAATTAAAAAAATTGATTAGGTTTCCATTTAAAAATAAGTATACAATTATCTTAAATGGAAATAAATTATGACACTATTATGAAATATCTAACACCAGATAATGAACAAGATATAGGTGAAAACACTCTAAACTTACCTGTAAATAGATTATGTAAAAAAAATATTATTAGCGATTTGAATTTCTTAAATGTAGATTTAACAAGCGTGTTAAAGTCAACAGGAAATTTTTATAGATTAGGAGTTACAACTAATATTGAAGAAAAAAATAAACTAATTAATGTATCATTTTTTACATCTGTTCTCACTATTTTAGACAATAAATTTTTAACATTGGATGACACTGAATCGAACACTTATGTAAAAAAATTTATTGAACAAATAAAAGAGAGTATATCAAAAACATCATTTAAATTTGAATTAAAATTCAAATTTCCTAAAAATGTATTAATGGATAGAGTCATGGGACATGATTTTAATGATGGATTAATATATCAGACATTAGTTCAAATACTAGATATAAATATATTAATTTTTGAATTAGATGATGAAAAAATGAAAATTCATTCTTCATTTTCTGGTAATTCATTAAACCCCTGGAAACCAATTATAATGTTACATAAAAATAAGAATTATTTTGAACCAATTATAAATGAAAATCAAAAACAGTTTTCTATTAATGATAATTTCATGAAAATATTATTAGAAAAATTTTATAAAGATGTACTATATTTTAATGGTAAATATTTAGATAAAGATTTTTCAATAATTGATGACAGTTCAGAAATAGTAAAAGATATTATTAATCAATATAGTAAAGAAGAAGATAGAATAGAAGAATCTTTTGATAAAAATAATGAAGAAGATATACTACAAGATATAAAAGTCACTAATTGTTTAGAATCGACTGGATTAATTAAAAAGAGTTCAGAAATGTCAGAAGAAGAAAGTGAAACGGACGATGAACAAATAGATAATAATGTTATAAAACTTTATAATAAAACAGCATTAAGAAGTATGAAGAAAGATGAAATTATGTCTTTAATTTCAAAAAATAAAAGTATATTTGTTCATTTCTCAAAACCTCAAAAATTAACAAAAAACGAACTAATAGAAAAATTTATATTCTTTCAAAATATCAATAATAATCAGAACAGTGTAAAAATTACATCTTTACATTAGATTTTCAATTATACTAAAATTATTGAGCTTTCCTCAAAAGAATATATAAGAATTTTTAAAATTTTTCTAAAATAACTATATTATGGGACCAGACACATGGGGGCCACATGGATGGAAATTTATACATTTTATAACTATGGCATATCCGGATCACCCATCCAGATATGACAAACAAAATTATAAAAACTTTTTTTTAAATTTATCACATGTAATTCCTTGTAGTTTATGTGCAGATAATTACAAGGATCATTTAAGACAGTATCCTTTGACAGAAGAAGTATTATCAAACCAAGAAAATTTGATGAAATGGGGAATAAAAATGCATAACTTAGTAAATGAAGAAAATCAAAAAAAAATATTTTCTAATGAAGAAGCATATAAATTAATTTCTAAAGAAGATGTTGCAGATAGATCAAATTGCAAAAGAATTATTGAAGAAAATAAAGTTTATAATTATTCTGAAAATAAACTTAATATAAGTAGCTTCATTTTTTGTTTATTTATTTTCGTTGGTATAATTATTTTTATACAATATTATAGTTTGAATAATTTTAATGATTTGAATAAATTATATTCATTTGTATAGAAAATACCAAATATGTTTAAAAACATAGTAAATATAGAAAGTATATGTCAGAACCTGTGATAAATTTCGATGTTAATGAAATTAAAGAAAAAGTACAATTAATTACTGAGAAAGTAAATGAATTAAGATCTAATAATGTATCGAATATTGAGATTGAATCTTATTTTTTTAACAATGAAGAAGCCTTGTATCAAAAATATCCATTTCTTATTAAAAAAATTATTAAAAATGATAATCTAGATTTTCTAGATAAAATGGTTTCTAATTTACAAATGGTAGAAACTGGTGATCAAACCTTTGCTTCTACAGAACTTAAACTAGGTGAAGAATTGGCAAAAGAATACTTACCTAAAAAAATTTAAGCCTAAAAAAAATTAAATTTTTACTCTATTAACTTTGAAATATTAATAGAATAATTATTATCATTGCATTTTTCTAACCAATCATCCGCTTTTACATGATTTTTTTTCTTTATGTTGATATAGATGTTAGAATTATTTTTAGAAAAAAACCATTTATTGTAGTAAGAAATATTAATGTTAGATGGTAATATAATGTTATCTACTAACTCAAAATTATCATTAAATAATTTTTTAACTTCTTCTTTATCAACTCCTTTGTAAAACCAACCAATATGTCTACGTAAATTTGGAAATGTACCTGTTGTTGTTAAACTCTTTATAATTCCAAAAAGAAAACAATCGGAGCAAATATAATGTATCTTAATCCCATAATCATATCCAGCATCAGACATATAATCTTCAAACTCACTTGATGTATATCTATCAGGTAGTGATGAAGGTCTTTTAGTTTCATGACTTATTTTATGAATTTGTATATTATTATTTTTTTTAATAATGTTTATATCTTCACCAACTTGAAAAGTAGATATTAATCTAGAAAGAATAGATAATGATTTATGAGTTGTACTTTTATAACTTGATTCTTCATCATCATCATCATCAACAGCTTCACAAATATCAGACTGTCTTTTATCTATAAAACTTTTTCTATTTTTGTAAATGTCATTCATTAAAAATGAATGACATTCACTATTTGTATTTATTTTACAACAATCACATATTGAAATAATAGGTACAACAGTATTAATTTCTACTTCGTCATCACTTTCTTCTTCATTAATATTTTCATTATAAAAACAATATTCACAATAAAATTGCGTATTCTCATTATATCTATCTAAATTTTTATTAAATTCTAAATAATCAAAATCTCCACATAATGAACATTGTCCATTAAAAACAGATTCATTACACCAACAATCTCCACATTTTAAATCATACGGTTTAGAAACAGGAATTAATAATTGACCATTATTATTACACTCTCTACATTTTGTGAAGTAACAATCTCTACATATTGGGTTATCATTAACATATCTAACACAATATGGTGTAACAAATAAAGTTTTTATATTTTTACAAAAACTACATTCGCTTTTTTCTTCTAAAATGCTGTCATAACAACTGTCCATTTCATATATGTCTGTACATCTTTTGCAATCTTTATTTACTAATTCATTTTCACTTATATTTGAATTACAATCTATACATAAATTTTTTTCTTCGTTATCTTTTATCATTTTTGATTGTTAAATTAAGTATAACCTATATGTTATATTTTTCAATTTTTTATTTATCTTTTAAGAAGTATATATGTTTTTCTTTATTGTTATAATCAATTAAATTTTTAATATATTTTAAATTTTCAGATGAATTAATTTTTTCTTTAAAAAATGTATTATACCACCATTTAGTAGCATCAATTGACTTACTTTTATATTGATGATATTCATCTCCATAATAATTATTACCATCAATGTATATCATAATTTTATTAATCATAATTTGTTGATCATTTGCTAACATGATATTTATAAACTTAAAATCTTCAACATATTCATCTGATAAAACTAAGTCAGGATAAATATCTTGTAGATATTCATCTGTTGACAACAATGATAGAATTTCTTCAAGATTTGATATCTTCTTGTCTAACAACTTTGCATCTTTAGTTTGATCATATTTGAACCCTTTGCATACTAAATATTTTTCAGAATTACTTGATCTGGAAAATAAAGGTTTATATATATATGATTCTTCATAAAAAGAAGTAACTAAATATATTAATTTTAAAGATGTCATAGTAAAAGTTTCAAATATCTTCAATACAAATGATCCTTTTACATTTTGAACTCTAATAGCAGCTATAAGTTCTCCAATAATTAATTGATATGCCTCTTGTTCTTGAAATTTATCATCATCCCAATCAAGTTCTCCATCTGCAGTAACCAAATCTGCATAGTTTTTACTTTTTGAAATTTCTTTTTTAAAAATACTAATTGTTTTTACGTTTGTAATATCACCATTTGTTTTACCTTTGTATTTATTTGCAGTTTCTAATGGATAAGTTTTATGAACATTAATAAGACCTGGATACAGTTTATTATAATGTCCTAAAAATTGTTTTCCAATATCAATGTTGTTTGCATTTTCAGGGTGAATTGTTACACCAAAGTATTTATCTTTTTTCAAATCATACTTATACTGTTCTCTAAATTTAAGAACAGCTTGGAGAAATGATCCAGGACCTTCAGCAAGTGCAGCATAATTTAAATCTTTCTTTGAACCAATATCAAAATATGTCAAAATTTCCCACATTTTGTAAAATGATCTTGAAATAATTTGTGGATCATCTTCTTTCATATCGAAAAACTTTTTAGTATCATTTGTTAAATCATCACTATTAATTATGCTATGTTCAAATGGATTAACAATATAGAAAAAATTATTTTTGGATTCTAATTTATTAGTTCGGTCCATTGATTCTTTTGTTCTATGAATAAAATAGTGATAACCTAAACTCAATGAGGGGTAATTAATAATTGGAGATATAACAATATCTTTTTTACCTATAGGTTTATCTAAAATTTTATTATCACTAGATTGTAACTTAAAAATAAATGGTTTATATTCGGTCATTAGTATAATAGATCTTTATTTATTTATATATTAATCAATTTTTTATGAAATAATAAAGAAAAATTATTTTATTCTAAAAGTAAGTATAATGAAATTAGTAATAGCAGGAGGAGGAGCTAGAATGTCATATTTATTAGGAATTAAAAAATATATTGACGAAAATAAATTAATTATTGATGAATATTCTGGTTCTAGTAGTGGATCTATATTTATTGTACTAATGGCATGTAATATTGGTAATGAAATAATAACAAAAGAATATTTAAAATTAATAGATAATAATACTATATATAGAAACAACTTTGTTGATTCTAGATTAGACATTGTAAAAAAATATTTATATAAAATTTTACCATATAATTGTCATAAATTATGTACAAATAAAGTACATATTTCATATTCCTATTTTGAATTTCCATTTATTAAAAACATGATTGTAAGTAAATTTAAATCAAAAGATCATCTAATACAAACTATTCTTTCATCAGCTAGTTTCCCATTTTTTGTTAATAAAAATCTTTTTTATAATAATGATAAAAAACTAACTTTAGATGGATTCTTTTCAGATAATACTCCATTATTAGATAAAAATAATTCAAAAAATCAAATTATAATCAAAACATATTTTAGAACAATCATGGATTTGGATATATTCATATATAAAAAATTATCTAAAAAAATGACTAATTTAGGATACTTTCAAATGAAAAAATTTATAGAAAATGGGGAATCAATGACTGACTATATAATATCACATAATAAGAATAATTCAAAATTATATTTTTATATTTTAATTCTAATAATTTTTTTTATGATATTAAAAAAAACTTGGAGTTAACAGTTAATTATATATTATTAAATATATAATGAACTTTAATAAAGCTACTAATGAAATAAATACAGGTTTGAAATATCTTTACAGGATATATGGTTGTTACTAAAAGATTCTTTAATTCTAAATAGGGTAAAAAATGATAAAAAATTGAAATAATTTTGTTAAAGTTTATTCTAAGGTTGATAATGACAACGTATAATATTGAATGTAACATTCTAGATATAAATCCTGAAGAAAGAAAATTTTTTAGTAAGGATAGGTATCAAAATAAAATTAGGACTTCTAGACCAAGTTATGGAATTTTCTGTTATACACTTGGGAATACAATTGAAGATACTAAATATTTAATGGTAATGAGAAGAAACTCTTATGCATATGAGGAATTTATAAGAGGTAGTTATAATATAGAAGATTTGAATTATATTAAAATTCTAATGAGTAGACTAACAAAAGAAGAAGGAAAAAAAATTATAAATTATGAATTTGATTATTTATGGAATGATTTGAATAAGGCCTATAGTATTACAACTACTGATCCAAATAAATTAAGACTTGCAAAAGAAAATTTTAATAAAATTAAAATGAATAAACAACTATATAATTTATCTTTAGAAAATATCATATGGGATGAACCAGAGTGGTGCTTTCCAAAAGGTAAAAAAAATACTTATCTTGAAACAGATATGGATTGTTCAATGAGAGAATTTAGGGAAGAAACAAAAATATCAGAAGATGAATATACTATAAGAAATATACTTCCAATAGATACAACATATGTTGCTGATAATGGAGTATCTTATAATAACACATATTACTTTGCTCAAATAAAAAATTATAAAGAAATTATTATTGATGATACAGATGAGATTCAAAAGGCAGAAATCGGAAATATACAATGGCTAACAAAAAGTGAATGCATAAATAAAATTAGAAATTATCATACATATATTTATGAAATTTTAGATAAAGGTTATGACATATGTGAACAATTAATTTATCATAATAATAAATAGTGATTATATATTGAATCAACTTTTTATTTCCTACGATTTTTTCCTACGGAAATTACATTAATCAAAGAAGATTAGGAAAATAAAAAGTTGAATATTTTGTTGATTCTAAATTAACTCTTTCTTCAATCTTGATTCTAATTTAGTTCTATATTTCTTTGGAATAAAATTAAAATCAATAATTTTTTCATTTCTTTTATATAATTTTTTTATTTCAATATTTGCTTCTAAATATTTATCCAATTCTTTCTTTTCATCAATGTATTTATTTTTATCAACTTTTGGTATTCTTTTACCTTTAAATATAGAAGGAATATTATCCGAACTATCTCCTTTTACTATTTTTTCATGTAGTTTTTGATTAGCTTCAGTTTTAGTTAATTGAAATAGTTTCTTCTTTTTATATTGCGCAAAATAAACATTATCATTACCTAATTGTAAAAAATCTTCATCTCCTGATACAACAATAATCTTATCGTATTTAAACTTGGAATTAGAATTAATAAACATAGATGAAATAGCAATAATATCATCAGCTTCTATTTTTTCTTCTTTAATTTCTATTATATGTTCATTATTCTTTACCCATGTAGGAATTAATTTATTATATGTATGTTTGAATATTGGAATAAAATTATTTTTTAAAGTTAGATCTTGTCTACCTCCTTTATAGTTTTCTATTTCTGAATTTCTCCAAATAGTTTCTTGAGGAGGATCTCTTGCGAATAATATTAAACTATCATTAAAAATTTTCTTACCTACTAACTTATTAATAGATTCTATATACATTTTTTCATATTTTTCCATAAATATTTCATTTGTTAACCAATTATATGATTGTTCACCTTGTTCTTTTATTTCCTTATATTCTTCTTTGTGAGCTAATCCATACCAAACTTTTGTTGCAAAAAATCTGTAAAAGCTGGTATAAGATGAATCAACTAAAATTATATTACTATATTTCATTAAGATAATACAAGATAAATTATTTAAATATATTTTTATTCAATATTATTTAAAATAATAATCTACTAAAAATTAAGTACTTAATGAAAATATTAAGTAGATTATTTTGTTGTTTTAAAGAATCAGAAGAAGATAAAAAGAAAAGGATATTTGAAATACAACTAAAAAGGATTAAATTATTACCTAACTATAATAAAATTCGTTTATAAATTTTAAATGAAATGAAATGAAAAGAAAAAATATTGATATAAAAAAATATTAACTATGACTAGGTTAATATCTAAACATTTATAATGGATAAGTATAAAATTATTATTATAGGTCCAGCAAATTCAGGTAAATCAACAATACTAAGTCAATTAAAGGAAGGAGTAATAATAGAAAACACATATACCCCTACAATTGGAGTTGATTATGGAACTAAAATAATTACAGTCAAAGGTGAACCAGTTAAAATTAATATTTGGGACACAGCAGGACAAGAAAGATTTGATTCAATTGTAAATATATATTATAGAAAAGCAGATATGGCACTTATAGTTGTCGATTTATCTGATAATAATTACAAACATTCTTTATCATTAGATACTTTTATTAATAAAGTTAGTAATGTATCTGGAGACATTCCAATATTTTTAATAGGAAATAAAATAGATAAAGTAAGAAATAATAAAAAATTAAAAATAGATATTAATAAATATGAAAAAATTAATAAGTACTTTGAAATATCAGCAAATGATATAAATGATGTCAATTCAATGTTCGATTATATATTAAATAATGAAATATTACCTACAATTGAAACTAAAATTAATACTGAAAATAATAAAAATATTAAATTAGAACAAAAAAAATATAATTTTACAAATTATTTTTGTAATATATTATAAAGTGTGGTCATTTATAAATTTAAGTGCATCAGATTTACCACTAATTTCACCAAGTTTTACAAATTTTTTTTTTTCTCCATCTTTATAATGTTTTAAAAAATAGATAATATTATTTAGATCATACGATTTCAGTTCACTAATGTCAAGAGTATCTTCATACTCATTGTCAATTTTATTATCTAAAACACAAATTATTTTATCATCTTGACCAGCTTCATCATCAGTTCTTATTTTTCCTATTACTCTTACTTTTGTACATGAACCTGCAATAAGAGAGTGTTTAGATAACAATATAATATCAACAGGATCTCCATCCGGAGATAATGTTTTTGGAATAAATCCGTAATTATAAGGGAATGAATTTGTATTATGTAGTATCCTATCTAAAACTAATTTATTATTTTCACAATCGTATTCATACTTTTGATTTGAACCTTTTGAAATTTCTATTATGACTTCCATATATAAAAACTACAATATTTTTTTAAAGATTTTATCTATAACTATTATTTGTAATTTTTTAAAAATAATACTTTAAAAAATTAAAAAATATAAGCTTATAGTAATAATGCCTGGTTCAGATATGACAAGAGCATCAGCGCCTATACCAATCAATTACACTAAATCATGTTATAGTTTTTCAGATTCTGGTATACCTAAGAAGAGATACTTATTTGATTTAGTTTTAACTTTAAAAAATAGGCAAACAAAAAAATTTACAAAACTTGAAAAAAATTTACAATCAACTATTATAAACACAGAAGATAATTTAAATTATGATGACATAAGTGAATTCGAATTAAATTTTGCAGAAATTCCATTTGATGATGATATTGAATATAGAATAACCGGAAAAATTAATCACAATTTTTCTTCTTTTGAAGTTCATTCTGATAAATTTTATATTGAATTTAGCCAAAATTACAGTGGTAAAACTATATGTCAAAGTTATATCATAGATGGAAATCTAGAAAATTTATTATCTTGTTCACCAAATTAAATTCTAAATTATATTATAATGTCAACAATTTTACTAAACGAAAGTAAACTACAGAACAGTTCAAAATATAAAACAACGGATATTGATCCTACTAATGAATATTATTTATTTGATATACATCTAGAATCAAACAAAAGATCTAAAAAAATTAAAAAAATTTCAACAGATATCTCAAAACTTTTATTAACAAATGAAGACAATATATATTTCAATAAATACACAAAAATTAACTTTAAAATATATAATTTAAAAAAACAGATATTATCACATAATTTATCAATTAATTTATTAAATGATAATATTATTCATAAAGATAAAAAAATATATTTAGAGATAAACAATCAAAATGGATATTTGACATTATTCTATAACTTGGAAAGATACAATTAAATCAAAATTTTTATTTATTAAATAAAGATTTTGTTTCTAATTACATTTAATGGAAAAAAATAAAATTATTTGTCATATTGTAGGTGCAGATATTAATGATAAAAAATTAATAACAGATTTTTGTAAAATATCAAAAAAACATGACTATATTGATCTTGATAAATTAAATGAAGAAATTCTTAAAGGAGAAGAAATGGAAAAATTATTCAAACAATATAATAAATTTAAAAAATCAAATAATGATAAACATAAAGAAACATTTAAATCAATGACTAAATTATGGGAAGAAAATTTAATAATTAAAGTATCTAATTTAATATCTTCTAAAAAAAAAGCTATTTTAGTTGGTAGAAATCATCATTTTAGATTTGTTTCTAAAAAAATAGATTTTAATGTTTCTAATAAATTTATTTTGGAAAAAGATACTAAAAATATAACTAAAACTATAATAAAATCTAATATTGAAAAGAATTTTAATAGTATTGTTAATGGTGCATATCCACTAGAAAATCTTGATTATAATAAACAATATTCAAAACTTGTTAACTTTGAGCAAAATTATTTAAAAATTGGTTACTCAAAAATAAAATTAAATGATCTTATTGATATTTTAAAATATCATCAAAAAAATAAAATACTCGGAAAGGGTTTATGGGTAAGTCTTAATGAAGAGTATAATATAGGATCATTAATTCATCCTAATAAATCAAAAATTTATGGATTTACTGATCCTGTTTTATCATTAATAGAAAGTTTTAATTTTCCTAACAAAGAATCAATATATGAAATGGATTCAAATGGAGTAACTGATAAAGTAAAAATATTAAATATTGATTCATCAAAAATAGATCAATTAAGAAAAAGTAGATATATCTATTATGTTTCAAAGGAAACTTTTATTCCTTCTTCTAAAAATAATAATTTGAAATACAATACTCAAAATAGTATTTCTATTTTGGATAAAGAAAAAGTAGATAATGTTTATAAAAAATTAAAAGATCTAAATGTATTAGATTAATTAACATGAATCAATTTAAGGGAATATATAACTTAAATTGTATTATGGCAGAAACATTTGAATTTATGAATCCAAATGATGTTAAATTTGAAAACATTGACGAAATAGAACTATTAGTTATTGATCCTTCATTTATATATCAATTAGATCATAATGAACCTGGATATTTAAACGAGATACTTAAATCAGTCAATATTCAAAAATTTAGTGTTAATCCTAACGATTTTTTAACAAAAGTAGGCGAACTACTTGAAAATGAAAAATACGCATCAGATGACACTCAAATAAAAAAAGAAGTTATTCATGATGAACCAAACTTTTTATATGAAATTATCTATTTAGATATTGATGATAAAGAAAAAATTACAAAAGAAATTCATAATGGTTTAGGAACACTATTAAATACTGAAGAAAATCATATTTTTGGAAAAGTAATTTTAATAAAATCAAATATTCCTGAAAACAATATGAATACAATGTCTTTTTCGAAAGTTGATAGTAGTGATATTTATAATATACTTAATTCTAGAGTTAATACAAAAGTTGTAATTTATGAAGATGGTGAATTTAGAGAAGAAGTTATGAATGGACAAATTGATGTATATTCAAAAAGAATATTTAATGAAAACTTCTATCTTCACAAAGAATTACCATTTTTATTACATAATTTAAATATTCATTACACACATGATGATTACGGAGAAGAATTTATTCCCAATTTAGTAAAAGGTAAAGTAGATTTAGCTGTTTTTTATACAATGACATCTGACGAATTAAGAGGAAATTTGACATTAGATGAATTGAAAAAAATTATTACTCTTTCTAATAAATTAGATACATTCGTTCCTGATAAAGAAATTTTAAAAGAAGAAAAAGATGATATGGGTAGAGATATTATTAAAAATAAATATAGAATTCTTCAACAAGTATATAATATAAATAAATAAATAATATAAATAAATAATATAAATAAATAATCTAAATATTATTAATGAATTCAAGTAATGACCAAATTAATATCCCTATTGAAATGGGTACTTCTATAAATCAAATAAAATCAAATAGACAAATAAATGTTAACAATTTAGTAAAAAATGTTGAAACAAATATTGACAATTTAGAAAGAACTAGAAATATAGAAACAACACCTCCTTCTTTTCAAGTTGGAGGATATCAATATGAACATCAACAGTTAATGAACCAGTCCAATAATCCTATTATAGAAACAATAGCTCCTGTTCAACATATAAATATGAACCAACAACATAATAATTTACAAAATCAAAATACAGTTCCTATAACAACTATTAGTAATAATTATATTAATCATAATAAAGATTATATATCAGATAATTCTTGGTTTACATTTTTAAATAGAGAATTATTTTTAATAATACTTCTTTTTAGTTTGTTCTCTCATAGAAAATTTAATACATTAATTGCACGATTTATTCCTTTAATTACTGATAGTAGATTCTATACATTATTTGTATTAATTAAAGGTGTTTTGTTTTCTTTAATATTATCTATTTTCAAAAAAGTATAAATATATTTCACCTTGGTGAATAATAAACACTATTATTTTTATTTATTTAGAATCAACTTTGTTGATTCTAAATAATCTATCACATTTTTAAATAAAATGTAATCTTATTTATAATGAAAAATATATATAATAATAACGAAGATTTTTATTATGGTTTATTTGTGATTATAATGCTTACTATATTACTTGTACAATTTAATAATAATAATAAACACGACGTTTCAACTAGAGAAGATTTTGGAAATTATATTTCTGCTTGTAATAGATTACCTAGAGCAGTAAACAATGCTTTACAAAAAAATAAAATTAACGAAGGTGATGAAAATGATTGGGAATATTATATCCCATGTGCATACACTTTCTGTGAAAAAAATATACTAAAATTTGAAGATGTTGATACAGGTAAAAAATTATTTATGTTAGATGGGTGCGATTGGATTGCATCTAAAGTTGCTATATGGTCTTTAATTAAAAATGAATTTGGACATAGAGCAAGTGAAATTATGCCAGAAACATTTATATTGTCAGATAAATTAGATAATGAAAGATTCAAAAAATTTTATCAATACAAAAAATCAATTAATCCAAGACACAAATTTATTGCTAAAAATTTCAAACAAAGACAAAAAGGATTAAAATTATTAAGTAATTTAAATGAAATTAATGATGGTATTAGAAAGGATTTTAAGGTTATTCAAGATTTTCTTGAAAATCCATATACAATAAGTGGTCATAAAATTAATCTAAGATATTATTTACTAATAACATGTTATCAATCAAAAATTAAAGGTTATATTTTTAATGATGGCTTTCTCTATTATACACCAAAAGTATTTGAAAAATTTTCTAATGATGATGATAGATGTATAACTTCTGGATACATAGATAGAAAGATTTATGATGAAAATCCATTAACAATTAAAGATTTTGAAAAATATCTAGGACCTGACAAATTAAAAATATTTAATAAGGAAATAAAATATAAATTTTCTTTAATTATGAAATCACTTTCAAATAAAATTTGTAGTAATAGAAATTTAGATAAACATTTTAAATTTCAGGTATTTGGTGCTGATATTGCTCCAGATGAAGATTTAAAAGTAACTTTGATGGAAATAAATAAAGGACCAGATTTAGGATATAAAGACGGTAGAGACGGTGATCTTAAAAAAGATATGGTACAAGATTTATTTAAAATATCAGAATCTAAAGGTGATCATACAAATACTAGATTTGTAAATATATGGTAAAATATTAATCTTTTTTATTCTAATATTATGATAATGAATAGTAATATTTTAAATAAATTCAATTCAAATGGTTTATATAATTTTTCTGATAATTATATTTTTAATCCTATTAGCGACTACATTATACCTATTTTTAGGTACTTTAATTTCACTCCAAATCAAATAACAATTTTATCAACACTATTTAATATAACTTCGCTTGGCTTTTATATTAATAATTTTAATTATATATCAGCATTATTATATTTTATTGGTTATCTTTTAGATTGTATTGATGGTCGATATGCTAGAAAATATAATTTAGATAGTACTTATGGAATGATGTTAGATCAAGTAACAGATGTTATTACAAATATACCATTTAATATAATTATTATTTTCAAAAAATTATATAAATTAGATATTATTAGTGCTGTATTTATAGTTGTTATATCTGATTTACTTATGTTATCATTTTCATTAGAAGAAGCTTATGATTGTATTATTGAAAACAATCATGATGATTTTTATAATAGTAAAAAATTTATGATAATAGATAATAATGATGATTGTTTTATAGTATTGTATAGCTTGTTTCTTATAATAAATAATACTGTCTATAACAGATATAGAAAATTTATTGAAAATCAAAACTACACTCAATTTAGTCTTATTAAATATAAAAAAAATATAATTAAAGATTCTCTAAAATTTTTTATTCAATTTGGAACTGGAAATTATTGTTTATTCATTATATCAATGATACTAACTTAACTTTATAAATTAAATACCTACTCCTGTTGAACCAAATCCTCCTTCTCCTCTTTCTGTTTCAGTTAAATCATTAATTATTTTAACTTGAATAGGTGATAAATCTCTTGAACAAATTTGAAAAAGACGAGTACCTGCCGATACACTATACTCTTTTTCATCATTGAGATCATCCTGATAATTCGGAATAATACATACAACCTTTGCCATTATATTTCCTCTATAATCTTTATCAATTATTCCAACACTATTTGCTAATAGTAGAGGAGTTTTTGATATACTTGATCGTGGGTATAAAAAATAAGGAATATTATCTCCATTACTATCTTTCATTTCACATTTAATTCCAAAATTAAATGTCTCTCTGGTGGTATTTAGTATTGAATAATCACTAACAAGTGGTAAATCTATACCTGAATCTGTGTTATTAATAGTTGTTTCCCTCAATTTACTGTAATACTTGTAAATTTCTTCAGGTAAATCACTATCAAGTCTAATATATAAAATATTTCTGCTGTGCATTATAATATAACTTCTTACAATAATAATAAAAAAATTCAATTTTTGTTATTATTGAAAAATAAGTCGATACCTATAAAATTTGATTCACTTTATAGATTTTATAAAAATTAAAAATTGAAAATAATTATAATTTATTAGATAATTATTAAGATATTATGATATATGCTTTAAAAATAATATGGGATAATTTAATAGTAATATTATTGGTATTATTGGCTATTATTTGTATGATTAAAGAAATTGATTTTAAAAGTAAAATTAGTTTTTATGATAGTGACGATAATTCTCAATGTAGTTTTGATAAAGAGTATAATAATTACAATACTGATAATAACAAAACATTTGTTTCACCATATACAAAAAATGAAGAAAATTATCAATTATTTTTTATAGATGAAATAGTTAATACTGAATCGGATGAATATAAACAAAAATATGAAAATAATAAGATATATAAAATAAAAAGAAGTAAAAGTAGTGCTTCAGAATTAAATGAATATTTAAAAACAGATAATGATACATTGCATTTTTATAGTGATCCTAATAAACTATATGATTTTCAATCAGAAGAAAGTTTATTAGAATCACACTCTGGTATTATTCTAAAAAAAGTATCAATTTGTATAAAATGTCACAAACAAATTGTTAGATATTATTCAAAAGCTTATTATAGATTTAGTGATAACTCTATATGTGAACAATGTTATGATAGATTAAAAAAAAATCTTTCAAAATAGTGTAGTATCACATTTTAATTTATTTCTTACTAATTTTGTAACAAGTTTATAATTATCAATATCAAATTGTTTTCTATTTAGTATATCGATTAAAAAATATCTTAATTCAGAACTATGTATGTCATTCTTAATATATTTTTTTGATGAAAATTCACAAAAACTTAAATATTTAATAATCTCTTTAGCAGAAGGTCTATAATCTATTTCTTTAATAAAAATAGATAATAGTATATTTAAATGTGTTATACTTATATCTGAATCTATAGCATATATTCCTTCATAATCTATTTCTCTAGGGTTCATCCAATTTTCAATATAACGTTTTCTTTCTTCTAAATTATATTCAAAATATTTTTTAATATGTATGTCTTGGTCATCCCTATTAAGAATATATTCAAATATATATTTATAATTTAGCATTTTTCCCATTAAAACTCCAAATGCCCATATATCAGATGATGAATCATAATAATTATTATTAAGAACCTCTGGAGATGCAAATGGATTTTTAAAAACAGGAAACTTTTGTTTTTCATTTTTATTATCATAAAAACTTGATTGATGAATAACATCAGATAATCCAAAATCAGTTATTACACAGTTAAGATTTTCATCCAACATTATATTATCATCAGAAATATCCAAGTGTAATATTCCATTTATATGTAAATAATCAATACCACTTAGAATATCTATTAACATTTTATTTATTAACGATGTTTTGATATAAATATTTTTGTTACTATACTTTTTTAAATATTGAAGTAAATTTATAGGATATCTTTTCATATAGAATTCTAGCGAGTTATTATTAAACTTGTATCCAGCACATTTCATTATATTTTTATGATTTAACAACGACATACTTGATATTTCTATAAAAAAGCTTTTTACAAATTCTCTATCTGTATGATCAAATTTTTTTAAAGCATAACAGTTATTTTTAGCTAAAGTATATACACAACCATAAGCTCCTTTCCCAATCTCTTTAGAAACTTCCATTTATTTTAGTAAAATTAAAGTATTATCTTTATGTTTCAATTTTTATGAAATTGTTTCAATTTTTATGAAATTAATAAAATTCCTTTATTCTTTTTATTATTTCAGTTGTTGATGTTTTGCTGTAATAATTAATTTTTTTGAACATTCCTAATTCTTTAATTTCTTTAAAAAATACTTCTTGTTTTTTCTCATCAGATTCATTAGAAAAACCGTGAACTATCAAATCAATCTTATATTTTTTAATAAATTCTATGTCTAAATTTAAAGGACAATTTTCAATTATTTCATCTACATACTTTATTGATTTTATAATTTCATATCTATTAGTTTCTTCAATAATAGGTTCTCTCTTATAGTCAGTAGCATCTTTATCAGAAACAATTCCTACAATTAAATGACAGTCTGGATACATAGTTTTAACTTGTTTAAATGACTCTAAATGTCCTCTGTGAAATAGATCAAATATTCCATCAAGATAAATTATCATTAATATATATTAATTTTACATTTTATTTATATATTAAACTAAAATTTTATAAAACACATCATTTTGTTGGATAAATACTGAACATAAAAAAATTGACATACTATTATATTAAAAAATTGAGATCAATCATATATGTCCAAATCAAAGAAGGTCACTAACCCCAAAAGTCAAGTAGAAGAGTTATATAATAGCTTGTGTGGTAATATTTCAAAAACTATTGAATTGAATAATGAATTAGATTCTACTTTTAAAGGAATATTTAATCTTAAAAAAAATATAAAACCAGATGAATTAGATAATATTTATAAAGATTTTCTAGAAAAGTCTGAATTTATTAATTCACTAAAAGAAGGAATTGATAAAATTACTAAAGAGAAATCTAATGTAATTAAGAACATAAGTAAGATACTTTCAAACGGTGGAAATTCAGAGGAGATGGAAAAACTTCAACAAGAATATCTTAAAAGTTGTGACAAAATTTCAGTAATTGAAAAAGAACTTAATGACTTGAGTAAGGAGAGAACTGTTACTATAAAGAAAGCATATCTGTTCTTTAAAAAATCTGAATCAAATTCTACTGAAAAACAAAGTAAAGTAAAAGAAAAGAAAATTTTAAAAACTATAACTAAAGTTCAAAAAGATACTAAACCATCAATTAAAGTTACTAAAGAGGAAGTTGAAAAAGTTACTAAAGCATCAACTAAAGTTGCTAAAAAAGAAGTGGAAAAAGATACTAAATCATCAACTAAAGCTCCAGCTAAATTACCTAAAAAAGAAAAGAAACTAATTACTCAACTTAAGGAAGAAACAAGTGATAGTGAATCAGATAGTCAAGTAAAAAAGAAATTAAATACATTAGTAATAGATGAGGATTCTTCTGAAGGATCAGATTCTGATACAGATTCAAACGTATCTTATGTTGAGTCTGGAAGTGATTCCGACTCTGATAATGAATCAGAATCTGGTGGAGAAGACTAAAGAAAAATTGTTATTTTATTATATAAAGATATGATATGAATATATAATAAATTTAATGAAAGAGAAATATCATAAACGATTACGTAAATTAATAGAATCAAAATGGGGATTCAGTGAATTAAAGGACAAACAAATGGAAATAATCGAAGCACTTGTAGATCAAAAAAGAGATGTAGTTGGTTTATTACCAACAGGATATGGTAAATCGATGACATTTTTAATACCACCGTTAATTACAAAGAAAGTATGTATCGTTATATCACCACTAATTTCACTAATGGAAGATCAAAAAGAAAAATTAATTGAAAGAGATATTCCAGTAGCTGCTTTACATGGAAATAACTCAAGAAAAGATAAAGAAATATTTGATATTATAGATGGTAAAATTCATATTGTTTATATGAGTCCAGAATTCTTGATTAGAGGTGATGGTATGGAATTAGCAACAACATTAAATGATGATAAAATGTTAGGATTATTTGCAATTGATGAAGCACATTGTACAAGTGTATGGGGTCATGATTTTAGAACAGATTATTTGCAAATGGGAACATTTAGAGATAAATTTCCAAAAATACCTATTCTAGCTGTAACAGCAACTGCTACTTTTAAGGTTGTTGATGATATGATCAAATATACTAAAATGAGGGAACCATTATTAGTCAGGGCGAACTTTGATAGGCCAAATCTATTTCTTAGATTTGAAAAATGTGATAGTATAGAAGGAAAATTAGTTGACCCATTTATAAAACGATATATAAAGGAAGATTCTGAAGATAGGATAATCATTTATACAAATAGTCGTAAACAAGCAGTAGAATTAGCAGAAAGTATAAATGAAAATTGGAAGAAAATGAGTTTAGCTTATCATGCTGGTATGAGTAAAAAATTAAGAGGAATGATTCAACATAAATTTAATTCTGGAGAAGTTAAAGTAATTGTTAGTACTATTGCATTTGGAATGGGTATCGATCAAACGGTTAGATGTGTCATTATATTTGGTGCACCAAGTTCAATTGAAGAATATTATCAACAAATAGGAAGAGCGGGAAGAGATAGAAAAGAAGCTGAAACTGTATTATTCTTTCAATATAAGAATATCAAGATCGCTGAATCAATGTTAATAAAACAAAAAAATTTAAATGTTAGAGAGGCAAAAGCTCTTGGATATAGAAATATGGCAAAGTTAAATTTTATTAAAACATGTAGAAGAAGATTTATCTTAGAATATTTTGGACAGATTCCAAAATTTTTCTGCTGTAATTATTGTGATAATTGTTGTGAAACAACTACTGATATTACAGATCAAATGTATGATTTATTAATTGAAAAAATTGATCATAAAAAAGTTTTTACGAAAGAAGAATTGACAAGAATAGAAGATAAAAATTTAATTTCAAAATATGGAGATGCTATCAAAATATATCAAGATTTAAATAATTGGAGACGGTTAATACTTGCTAATAAAATTAAAAAAGATAATATAAAAGAAAAATACAGAATTTATATTTAAAAATATATAAACATTTTCTAAATCTTTCTATATATGACCGATCATAGTGAAGAAAAAACTTGTGATAGTATTAACATTGTTCAAATGATATTGATATGTATGATTTTATTTTTCTTTTTTGATTTATTAATTATTGAAAAAACAACTAAAAAATCAATAATTAAGATATTAACTGGTACTGAAAATTAAACACAACACACTTATATAATTAATTAATAATTATAAATTGAAAGATTTTCTAAATCTTTCTATATATGATTTCTTTTTCAGAACTAAGGATAATAATTTATATTACAGCATCATTGACATTGCTTGATATAATATTTTCATTAAGAAGTAAATTTGTTGACTCTAAAGAAGATAAACAAGAAAGCGATAAAAAAACTTTATTTAAAAAATTTATTGAGGTATTTAAAATGGGATTATTAATTTTGTTATTTTCACCATTAAATGAAGAACTATATTTTGTAGGTCTTGATCAAATAATGATTTTTATTTTAGGTATTGATCAAGTTTTAGTTGTTTCAAAAATGGCTAAAAAAGATTATGTTACTGATGATGGTGCAAGTTTTGATAAAATTTTAGAATCTAATTCTGAATTATTTGAATTTGGTAATAGATTATTTTTATGTTTATATTTATTATATATTGGATGGTGGTTTTGGGGTGAAGTTGAAATAATAAATATGAGATATCCATTATTAATAAGTTCTTTGATATATACATACCACGGTATTATTGATATACTTAAAAATTAAAAAGATTTCATTATAAAGAAATCAATCGATTTCATTATAATGTTACCAAAATTTTATTACATTAATTTACAAAAATGTATTGACAGAGAGACACATATGATAAATTTTTTTAAAAAAATAGAATATAAAACAAAATTAAAATGTAGATATGAAAGAATAGATGCATTGAATGCTAATAATGTAAATATTAATGAATATAGTAATCTTACTATTGATGAAATGTGGAATTTTAGAAATAGTAAAAAAGCAGTTCCTGGTGAATTTGGATGTACATACTCACATCTAAAATCATTAAATAAATTTATAAATGATGTTGATAATAATGATGATTATGCATTCATTTGTGAAGATGATATTGACCTATTCAAGATTAATATAGAATTTTTTACATCTATGATTGTTAAGATAATTGAACATGTTAAAAAAACAGATATGGTTTCTATTTCATGTGTTGGAAGTCCTGTTATAATTAATCAATTAGTAGATAAGATAGAAAATCCTGTTTTTCTTGATTATAATTCAAACAAAGGTGGTTTGTATGGTACAGGATGTTATATAATTAGCAGAAAACTAGCTACTGAAATAGTATCTAAATATTGGAAGGATAATAAATTTATAATTCCAAAAGATCATAATTCTATAGCGGCAGATCATTTTTTGTATCCACTGTCAAGAACATCTTCATTTATGATACCATCCCTATTTACTATTAAAATAAATAATAATTCATATATTCACTCTGAACATGTTATGATGCAAGATAATGTCCAAAAGTTAATGTTTAAAATATGGAAAAAATTAAATTTAACAACTGATAAAAAAGTTTCGATAATATCAAATAATGATTGGGGTAAAAATTATTTTATAAATAATAAACTTGAAATTAATACTCCTACTGTAAGTACATATTTTTCACCAGAAGATTATATACTATTTATAGAAAATTTTGATGAATCAATTAAAAAAACACCAACCAAAAAAGAACAATCAAACACATGTTATCCAGTAGGATTAATCAAGTTAGAAAATGAAAATATAATAACAATACATTTTACTCAAGAAAGAAATTGGGAAGAAGCTATTAAAAATTGGGAATTAAGAAAAAGTAAATTACCTAAAAAATCTGATATATTATTTAAATTTTGTGACAGAGAGTTTAAAGGAAAATTTACAGAAAAATTACTAAAAAGATTTGTTGAAAGTAACCATTCTAAGAAAGTAGTATTTGTATCTGAATATTTTTCTTATGAAGATACAGGTTTGAGTAAAAATAAAATAATCAAGACAATACCATTTGATCTAAGTGATAAAGACAAAAAATCATCACCAAATGGTAATAAATTGTATCAAATTTGTGGTACTGTATAAATATATTTTTAAAAATTAAATAGAATTTTGATATTATTTAATTTTTAAAAATTATATAGAATTTTGATATTAACAATGTAGGTATCAAAATAAAATTAACAAAAATTGTCAATGCAATATTTAATGGGTCAACTAATAAATTTCCATAATTATATAAAACTAATGACAAAAATAATAATATTATTAAAACATCAATAAACTCTATTATCTCTAAATTATGATTATACCAACAACTATTAGAACAAAATTTACTTTTTAATGTTTTTTTATTACAAAATTTACATTCTTCTAAACAATAGCTAATTATAATATCATTTAATTCAAAAGGCAAATTTTTAAAATTCATTATTACTTAATTAGTTAAATTCTTTAAATTAATTTAGTTTCTATTAAATTTAATTAAACAGAAAAATAATTTTATATATATATGTTTGAAAAGATAAAAAAATGGGGAGAACATGAAATATATAATTATGATACCAACTCAAATAACTTTTTACAATTTTTTGAGAATTTATACACAACAAATGATTTAGAACAATTACATCATAAATCAGTTGATTTTAATAAATTGAAATACAAAGAAAATCTTCTAGATGATAGAGAAACAGATTTACATAGTAAATTTTATAAAAAGATAAAATCAGATAACGAATTCAAAGAACTGTATTGTAAATTTGTAAAAGATATTTATCAAAATTTCTTTCCTGAAGAGAAAATAATGATTTTTCAAAGTTTTCCAAGTGTTAGATTACAATTTGAAAATAGTATAGCTGTACCTCCACATTGTGATTCAGATGAATTAGGATGTCACCCTATTGGTGAAAAAAATTTCTTAGTTCCAATCACTAAAATGTTTAACTCGAATACTTTATATATAGAATCAGAACCTGGTAAAAAAGATTATCAACCTATAAATTTAGAATATGGAAATTTATTATATTTTAATGGAAACAAATGTATCCATTATAATGAAAGAAATAAAGAAGGAAAGTTGAGAATATCGTTAGATTTTAGAATTGTTAAACAAAAAGATTATATAGATTATGTAAAAAATGATAAAATTATGGAAACAAATCCAAGAAATCCAGATGGCACTATAACAAGATGTCCAGTAAAAATGTTAATTGGTGGATACTATCAATCTTGTTCCAGTAATGAATCATTAGGAAATATTATGAATTGGTATCACGATGTTAAGAATGTTATTATGCAGCATAGACCATTGTTTGGTAAACTAGAGGCAGAGGCTACATATAAATATATGTTAGAAGATAATTTTTTAACAGAACATAAAAAAACAAGAGAATTAGAAAATATGATTAGTAATTACCTGAAAACAAAACACTGCTTGATGACAACTAGTGGAACAAGTGCTATAATATTAGCATTGATGTCATTAGAATTAAATCATGGTGATAAAGTAATTGTACCTAACTATACAATGATTGCTACTATTAATTGTATAAAACATTTAGGTCTAGTTCCTATTATTGTTGATGTTGATTCGGATACTTACACTATTGATATTGATTCAATAAAACATATAATAGATGAAAGAACAAAAGCAATTATACATGTATCATTAAATAATAGATATAAAAAGTTAGAGGATTTAGTACTTTATTGCAAAAATAATAATATTTATTTAATTGAAGATTCTGCACAATCATTAGGATGTACTTATAAAGATAAAAATTTAGGTACTTTTGGTGATATTGGATGTTTTTCATTAAGTACTCCTAAAATTATTAGCACTGGTCAAGGTGGATTTGTTGTTTCAAATAATGACACACTTGTTGAAAAGATGAACATGATCAAAAATTTTGGTAGAAAAACCAGTGGTGAAGATAATTTTGAATCTTTTGGTTTGAATATGAAATTTACTGATTTACAAGCTGTTGTTGGTATAGAACAGATGAAACAATTAGACTCTCGAATTTCAAGAATGAAATTCATGTATAATCTTTACTATGATAAATTAAAAGACTTGGGAATAATATTAAAACCATTATCTAACACATGGATCCCTTGGTTTGTTGATATATATATTGATAATCGCGATGATCTTGTTGAATATTTAAATAAACATAATATTAAAACTAGACCAACCTATGGTGAAATTAATAAAACTACTATGTATTATTCAGAAGAAACACTGATAAATTCTAACTATGTTTCTACTAAAGGACTTTTTTTACCATCTTATATAACTCTTACAAACAATCAGATAGATTATATATGTAATATTATAAAATCATTTTTAGTAGATTCAAAAATATAATAGTTTTAACAACATATTTCTTTATTATAACTATTAGTTGATGCAAAAGAATCAAAATTATTACCTTTAACATTTACGGTATAATTATTTAATTTTCCTTCTTCCATTTTTAATAAATTTTCTTCTTTTTCACTAACTAATCCCAACTTTCTCATTTCTATATTTATAAATTTATCATCAATAGATTCAGTAAATTCATTATTATTTGTTTTTACATAATTAGTAAATATTTTCGAACTTACATATCCAATTAACATACCCGAACCAACTATAATTATTGCAGCCATTTTATATACTTATAATATACTTATCTAAAAATAAATAAATCAATTTTTTTATTTAATAAATTAATTAAACAACAATATCAAGTTGTTTTTTTATAAATTAATTAAACAACAATATCAAGTTGTTTTTTTATAAATTAATTAAACAACAACTTGATATTGTTGTTTACTTTTGTTTTTATTTTTGTTTCTCTTGTTTCTGCCATTATTTGACTTCATCTCCTTATTATCTGATTTCTTATCTTCCTCTTGTGTTTTAATACTTTTAGCAGCATTTTCTTTATTATCTTCGTTTACTTTTGTTGTATTAGTTTTCTTTAAAATTTTCTTTATTCTTATTTTTTTCTGATAGATTGGTACATTCTCTCTGTGATCTAATCCAAATGACTTGTATGTATCATTGAATGTCAATTCAGTAGTAAGATCATACACTTTATTAATCGCATGGATAGCCGCACCTGCAATATTATGATAAATATCTTTCACAAGTGTAAAATTCTTCTTACTGTAACCATCAAAGTTTTCTTCTTCAACAATTTCTGTTAAAATTTTTAATCCTTCAGCATTAATCATAATATTATCTTTTTCATCAATAATGTATGACTTGAGTATACTATCATTAACTGGTTTATTATTATCTTCATCGTCTGAATCATCTAATAACAAACCATCAAATGTTATATCAATTTCATTATCATTTCCTTTTTTCAAATTATATCTTCTGTCACAAGTTTCAGTAAATTTCTGTTTTAAATTATCTACTTTACAAATTATTTCAAACTTCTCTAGTAAAATATCAAAAGTTAATCCATAATTATTTTGATCATTATAAGCATTATATAACTTTTCAGAAATATCTCTATCATGTAGGAACTTTTCTAAAAATTGAATTCCAAACTCTTCTTTATTATTTACAGAGTCATATATATCAAATAGAAACTCGAGTTTTTCAACAAAAAAGTCTTTATACCCATCTGTTCTATTCCACAAAGATTCCCATGCAAATGCCAAATGTCTAACATTCTTATTTGACATACTTATCCTATTCCATCTCATTTCTTGAATCTTATTGAAATATATCTGTCCTTCATTCTTATGAGACCTCTCTTCCAAAAATTCAATTCCAAGAAAATAAGGAGTACCATTAAATGATTTTAACCGTAGTGTATAATCAATTCTGTTCTCGATTCCTTTTCCATTGGTAATTGCATGTTCGCAACATATCTTTATATTATCTTCTTCATCAAAAATATGTAACAAAGGATTGAATTTATCTTTTGCCTTAATTCTTTTATTCTTCTGCTTTCTAAGAGCTGATGATAATTCATAACCAAATTTAATCTGTTTACTAATTTCAGTCTTAATATTTTGTTCTTTCGTACTCATTAAATATATTTTATCTTTCTCTATAATTATTTCACATGCCTTATTCTTAATAAAATATCTTATTAAATTAGGATGTAATACTTGTGTTGAATATGTGAACTTTTGATTTTTCTTTGAAAAACATATAAAAGCCTCACATGCTAGCCCATTAAATTTACTTTCATCTTTCTCATTTGCAATATTTGTTGGTAAAAGTGACCACTTGATCCTTTGGTCGTCAGGTTTGAAATCATCGTCTAATTTTGATGATCCAATTATTTTGTGTAGATATTCTATAAAACTCATATAAATCTATTTTATTTCTAAAAAGTAAATTAAATTCAATTTTTTAAGTAGTTAAATATAAAGGTAATTCCTTCATTATAACATCTGTTAATTTTCTAACTGCAAATGGAGATCCTCTACCTAAAACATCTAATATTCTTTTCATATGTTTGACATCAATGAAATCATATTTTTTCAAATATCTATCATTAGCCCAATATTTACTTGATAGACCATAACCTTTTGTATTTAAGTTTTTTATTGTTAATGGATTTTTTTTATTTTCTTCATCAACAAATGAACTATAAGAATTTACAAATATTCCTATTCTACCTCCGATACCGATTTTATTTACACCAGTGACTTTATCTTTCGTAGCTTCTTCTTTATTTGGTTTTCTTAAATGAAAAATAAATAAAACATCTTTTTTGTTAAATTTCTTTAATTTATCCATATCATTTCCAACTAATTCAATAATTTTTTTAATTGACTCTTTTTCAACTGATTTTAAAGTATTACCCTCAGCCAATAACTTCTTTTGATTACTTCCTAAATATAAAAATGAATAGAATTTAGAATTATTTTTTAGAACTGACTTCATATTTTCCTTAATTATTTTTAATTTAGTATCTGATTCTTCTGACATTAAGTTATAAGAGAAATATTTTTCTAAGTTGAATAAATAGAATGTTCAATGGTTCAATAAGAAAAACAATATTTAACTGTTTACATAGACCAACTTTTTGTAATAAAATAGATTATGTAAAATATCCTTGGGGTTGGAAATCAAACCTTGAAATTAAAAATGTTATGAATTATCCTACAAACTCATTAGATATTAATATTGAACATCTTTCGAATCATTACGATTTAAGATACATTAATATAAATAGAATCAACAAAGTTGATTCAAAATATGCAGAAGAATTATATAGAAATACATATTATTCCTTTTTAGAAGATTACGATTTTTTAAATACAACTTCACTTTGTCCGAAGCTATCAGTAGGACTAAATTATATACGATCAAATACAGATATTAATAATCTAAGAGAAGATATTAAAATTAAAGATGTAACTATGATAAACAGTTGGATTAAATATGGTTCCATAAGAAATATTAATAAATTTCTTGGATTTTATAATGATAAAGAAATTATTCACCAAATTAGTGCTGGAATGATTGGTCCTGAAATACAATCTATATGGGACCAACAATCAATTAAACAACAAATAAGATTTATTATTAAATCTACTATAACTGATAATAGAATAGATATTGTTGATTTAGAAAGAGATATTATGATAACTGAAGGAGAATGGCAGTTATGCAATATAAATAGAATAGTAGTAAATTAATCTGAAATAGAATAGTTAAAAATAATTCAATAGAACATTATTTATAGATTAACTAATATTTAATATAATGATTAAATTAAATTTAGGATGTGGTAAAAAAAATTTTGGTAAAGATTGGGAACATATTGACGGAAGTACTTATTCACATATCAAAAGTCATGATATCGTAAATCTACCATATGAAGAAAATTCAGTTGATCTAATATATGCATCTCATGTATTTGAATATTTTGATAGAGAAGAAGCAACTGATGTATTAAATAAATGGAAAAAAGTATTGAAACCTGAAGGAGTACTAAGATTAGCAGTTCCAGATTTTGAAGCTTCAGCAAAACTTTATGTAGAAAAAGGATATCCATTGTCTAAATTTTTAGGTCCATTTTTTGGTAAATGGAAAATGACAGAAGATAATACAATTTATCACAAAACTGTTTATGATTTTAATGATCTTAAACAGATTCTAGAAAATAATAATTTTACTAATGTAAAAAAATGGGATTGGAGAGAAGTTGATCATGGATTATTTGATGATTATTCTCAAGCTTATTTACCTCATATGGATAAAGATAATGGTACATTAATTAGTTTAAATGTAGAATGCAATAAACCTATCTACGAGAACGAATAATGCTACCACATCTACCAAAGAAAAATTCAAGCCAATTTTTTTCACATCCATATTTCAACATAGCAAATGCTCTAGTTCCTAATAATATCATAATAATTACAATAAAAATTGTTAAGAATAGCCATTTACTAGCTGGTGGGTATTTGGTATGTTGGTGATACATTTCGAAAAAGTCGACAGGATTTATTTTATTAATTGCATTTTCTTTTGAATTATAAAAAAATATTAGATATCTATTATGATATTTTTTTGCATAATTATCTTTACTTTCAAAATTATTATCCTTAAATACAACAGCATATAAATTACCTGAAGAATATGACCCATAACTTCTTTCATCTTTGGTTGCATTTTGATCAAATTTACCATAAAATATATTGTTATATCCTTCTATTTTATTACCGCTAAAGTTAAATGAGTGAATAATATTTGCATAAATTTTTACTATTTTATATTTAGCTCTATCATTATGACCGGTGCTACCCCAATCTTTTTGTGATCCACATTTGTAAGGATTATATCTAATATGACAATCATTTCTTGTATCTTTAGAAGTATTTCCTTGGGTATAATATTTTACATTTTTAATATCTTTAATATATTTTTCAGAATGTACTCTTTTAAATTTAAGGATATTGGTAATTTCAGATTGATTTAATATATTTATATTACCAATTGATTTATTATATTTTAATATTGGTGGCAATGATTCATTTATATCAAGATTAGTTTGAAGATAGCTACTATGATTAAGTTCTCTTCCATATTTTCCAGATTTTAAATTAAAAACAGATAACATTTATAGAAAGATTTAGAAAATCTTTCTAATAAATTAAATTATTTTATATGTTTGGTAAATTGATCACAAAATCTGTGTTGATATTGATAATCTGTTATTTTAGCAGCGTCAAAATTTATTACATGTAATTTTTCAGGATCATCTTTTTTAATATATTTAATACAATAATCTTTTAAAATCTTAGGATTAGTCATATTTAAAAAATAATTTGCTTCAGGGCAATGTTCTAGTGTAGACATTAATTTTGGTAAAATTTCTTTATTATTTAAATGAAAATCAACTTTACTAATCAATTGAGAATGCCAATCAGAAGTAACTGTCATTTTTATTCCTTTTATTTTTTCTAATTTATACATCATACCTCTCAAATAATAATCTTTATCTTTTGTATCAAAAATTCTATATTTTGCTTCAACTCCAATACTTAACATTCTATCTTTTATCTTTTTGAAATCGTCTTCAGTCATTTTTTCAATATCTATTATTTGTTCCTTATTTTCATTTAATATTGATCCATCGCTTATAATAACAAGACCTTGTATAAATATACCTTTTAATTTTTCAAATATAGGTTTTAATCCAGATTCATTATTATTATTTGCTAAAACAATATCATAATGAAATGCATTTTTAACATCACTTGTAAATAAATCTTCTAATGATAAATTTTTTTCCATATTTAATAAAATATAGAAAAAATATATTTAGAATTAACTTTTTATTTCCAACGCAAAATGAAAACATTTCAACAAAATATTCAACTTCGTTGAAATGTTTTCATTTTCTATAAGAAATAAAAAGTTGAATACTTTGTTGGTTCGAAACGAAACTATTACAAATAATTTGAAACGTCATTATCAGAAGGTTCATATAAATGTAAATCTAATTTTTCTTTTTCTAGTACAAATATACCAACACCATTACTCCAATCATTATTATCAATTTCATTACTAGTTTCAATTAATTTACTAAATAATATATTAATTTTTAAATCTTCAATTGATTTATATGTTCCATTTTTTACTTCTTCGTCATTCCAATTATTAACTAAAAATATAAATTGATCATCAAGAGCATTATAATATTTATATAAAGCATCATAATTATATTGATATCCATACACACCATCATAAGAATAAATATTAAATCTACCAATACAAGATGTATCTATATTCCAACAATCTCTTTCAAGAAACTCTGCATTATTATTAGCTTTATATTTGTTAAAATTTACTAAAAATTCTTCTTTTGGACCTCCAAATTGACTCCAATTATCAATACACAAACATGATAATTTATTATTGTATAATGAAGAACAAACTAAACTTCCTTTCCAACTACCAATTTCTAAATATTTAGTTTTATCAAACTCGCACAAATTATTATACAAGTGTCTGTTTTTCTTTCCCGACTTTCCTTCCATATTTAAGATATCTTCATTTAATTTTGATATATATTTATCAGTATTTTTTAAACAAGATTCAACATGAGATACTAATTTAGACATTAATTTAAATAACGATTTTTATTTAAAACATTTTTAGATTTCATATTAATGAAACTAAAAGTATGGTATTATAATTTCTGGAACCATTTTAAATTGCTAGAAAGGTCTTTTACACAATATTTATCTGATAATGGGTATGAATTTGAATTAAATGAAACTAATCCAGATATTGTTTTTTTTAATTCATTTGGTCAAATTAATTATTCTGGGAATGCTCTTAAAATTGGATATGTAACAGAAGATATGCATAGATTTACTGGAATATATAAGAAAATTAATGAAAACTTTTTTGATCTTGTTATTGGTAATTTACCTCCAATTGATAATATTAAATTTTGTAAACATCCATTATATATTAATAGTGGTAATTACAAAGAACCTTTACTTATGATTAATCAGATTAATAACTTTGTTAAAGATAGAGATACTAATAATTTAAAGTTTTGTAATCTTATTGCTAGTCATGATAACTATGGAAATAGAAAACCAATATTAGATAAACTATCTGATATTTCATTCATAGAATGTCCAGGTAAATTTAATTCAAATGTAGAATCTTTTGATGATAAAGGACTAAGTAAAAGAGATTATCTAAAACAATTTGTCTTTACAATCTGTCCTGAAAATCATTTTGGACATGAAGGTTATACAAGTGAAAAATTATTAGATGCTGCATTAACAGGATGTATTCCGATATATTTAGGAAGAACAAATGATGATCAAGATTCAAAAGTATTTAATCAAAATAGAATCATTAGATATAATCCAGATGATGAAGAATCTATGAATGTATGTCATAAAAAAGTATTAGAATTAATGAACAATAAGGATAAATTAAAAGAATTCTATCAACAACCTATTTTTAATGATAGTGCAACAGACATGATCAATAATCTACTTAATGATTTAAAAATTAAATTTGATAATTTAATTGAATCAAATATTGATAAAATTAATAAATCAGATAATATGAATCTGATTTTCAATCAATATGTTGCTCCGCAACATCAAAAAGATTCAATTGATACTTCACAGTTTTTATTCAATTTTGATGAACCAAAAAATAATACATCAGATACAATTAAATATGTTTAAATAAAGTTGACATGTATTTATCTACTTTAATAATATTACTTTCAATTAATTTCTTCATAATTTGTGCTTCTCCTTGGAAATTATGATGAACATTAGGATTTTCTTTCCCATTATTATCATTATAAGTTTTGCCATTATATCCATTTTTAGGCCAAAATCTTTTATCATCATCATTAAATCTACTATATCCATCAAAATGAGTTTTGTACGGTGTTTCCTGATAAGCAGTTACTCCTGTAACATATAATTCTTTTGGTGCCATTGATAATACTATTCCAATTGTCGAAAATCCAGTTGTAGGTGTTTTATCAATTGGATGGATATTTCTTAAAAGATTAAACACATGTTGAAATAATTGAGATGAAATGTTACCATGCACTAATTTTTGTTGATCAATTGTTTTACTAAATTTATTATATATAATTGAAAATTCATTCCTAGCAAAACATTCTAATAATATTGTTTTTTCATTTAAATTTTTGTAATCTTCTTCATTACAATATCTTAGTTTTTTCCAAGCAGTATCTTTGTCTTCATAGTCTTCATTAACTCTAGTCCAAAAAGAACTTGAAATTATATCATATTTAGATCCATAAAATTTTTCTAAATCAGTTGGAACATAGAACATATCACTTAATCTAATTACTAAATCATAAGAATCAATTAAATTGCCGTGAGAATCTTCTAACTCTTTACAAACATATTCTGCAGGACCAACTATTGCTACTCTTTTATTATTAATAAGCTCGTGTAATTTTTTATCCATATTAAGAAAATCTAATTTTCTATTTAAAAGGAAATCTTAATTCTTATACATTAATGAACATTTTAATTACAGGGTGCTCAGGATCTTTAGGAAGATTCATAATGAAACATCTGGATAGAGAACAATATAAAACAATTATCTGTATAATAAATTCTGAAAAAAGATACAAAGAAAATGATTTTTTATTTAATGATTGTATTATTTATAAAGGAGATATATCTAATAAACAATTTATAAAAGATATATTTGAAGATTATGATATAAATTATGTTATACATGCTGCAGCAATGAAATATATTGATACATGTGAAAAATTTCAAAGAAATTGTATTGATTCTAATATAATAGGTACATTAAATATTTGTGAAATGTCGAAAAAGAAAAAAGTAAATAATTTGATAACAATTAGTTCTGATAAAGCTAACAATCCCTCTAGTTTATATGGAATATCAAAATTAGCTTCTGAGAATATAACATTAAGTCATGGATATAGTGTTTATCAGGGAGTAAATTTCTGGAATTCAGATGGATCTTTTCTACAAAAATGGAAAACAGCTATTAGAAATAAAAAACAAGTTATTTTATATGATGATAGACATATAAGATACTTTTCAGAATTAAATGAAACTGCAATTGAGATATTAAAGTTAATTAGTGAAAATAATGTAAATAAAATTATTTATCCAACTAAATGCTTAAAAATTAAAATTGTCGATGTATTTAATTATCTAAAAGATTTATTTAAGGATGTTACATTTATTATAAAAAAGAGTGAAGAAAATAATTTTGATAAAATTGAAGAGCAAATAAATGATTTTACTCAAGTAGAATTTTTAAAATATGATCAAATCAATCAATTAATTGATAAGATTTTCAGATAAAATACCAATTATAGTAAATATATTATTGGTAGCTTCATCTAAACTTATTGTTGGATCACATAATAACATTATAGAAGTTTCAAATAGTTTTATACAATTTGATAATCTTTCATTTGGTTTATAATCTATCATTGATTCTTCAAGATAAACCTCTCCACAAGAACCTACAAATGAAGGTATATTATTATTACATATTGTTTGAATAATATCATTTCTACTTAATTTAAATTTTTTTGGATCTATAAAAAAATAGTATTTATAATAACTATGATATATATTATCACCTGGGATGGTTATTCTTACACCATCAATATTTTTTAATGATTCATTATAAATATTAGCAATAGAACGTCTATGATTAATCCAATTATCTAATAATAATAATTGCTCTAATCCAATTACAGCTTGAATAGGCATCATTCTATAATTAGTTCCTATATCAGTATGTAACCATCTAAAACCAAATTCATGTGTTTTGTCATGTACTAAATCATAATTTTTACCGTGATCTTTAATAGACCAAGCTTTTTTGAATAACAATGAATTATTAGTTGTAACCATTCCACCTTCTCCACCAGTAGTCATAATTTTATCTTGACAAAAAGACCAAGCAGATATATCTCCATAAGAACCAACAGATTTATTATTATATTTTGATCCATGAGCTTGAGCACAATCTTCAATTACAAATATATTATTATCTTTTGCAAATTTACATATTTCTTCTAAATCACATGGCCAACCAGCTAAATGTACTAAAATTATAGCTTTTGTTTTATTATTAATTTTTTCTTTAATAGTATCTAATGATATATTTTGACTTTCTAAATCTACATCCACGAAAACAGGTCTTAATCTATTTATCACACAGGACATTGCTGATGCAATAAATGTTCTAGATGTGACAATAACTTCATCACCTTCATTTAATTCTAATGATTTTAAACATAATTCTAATGCAACAGTTCCATTAAAAACTGCTACTCCATATTTACAGTCCATTTTTTCTGAAAATTTGTTTTCAAAATCTTTTACAAGATTATTATTCCATTGATTAAGTTTACCTGATTTAAGAACTTCTGATACTCTATCTATAATATTATTATCAATTTGTGGCCACATTTATAATAATATTCAATTTACACTTTAAATTCATTTTTTAAAAAATCTATAAAAATGGTTGTTGAATTATAAATTTTATATAAACTACTCATATTTAAAAATGATTTATTATTAAAAAAACTATCTTCTTCTATTTTTACTATTTTTTCTCCTAATTCTTCATAATTACTATTAGTTATATTTTCTGATATATATCTACCTTTTTGTCTATTACCAACATTTATAATTGGAACCTTTAAATATGGAATTTCATATAAACCAGATGATGAATTACCAACATAATAATTACTATAAAAAGCTAAACTCAAGTATTCATCTCTTGGTAAATTATCTATTTTTATAAATGATTTACAATTATCTGATTCTAATTCATCTAATATTAAATTATATTTTGGATCACAATTAGATTTTATAAAAACCTTTTGAAACTTTGATTTTTTTATTCCATCAAAAAATAATTTAATATAATCATTATTAACAATCATAGTTTCTGGATGTATTATTACTAATATGTAATCATTATCCAAATTAAATTTTTTAATAAAATCTTTTTTAGTTAAATTAGGTTTATAATTTTTTAATTCTTGTAATCCAGGGTTTCCTAATAAATATATTTTATCTTCTAGTACTCCTAACTTTAACAAATTTAATTTTGATTTTTCACAGGTTGGCATATGATAATCAGACAATAAAGTTATACTATTTCTAAATACATTATCTATAGCACCTTCAGTAATATCTCCTCCTGCTAAATGACATACTTTTAGCTTTAAAATAAAACATACTTGTGATATTGACAACATTTCAAATCTATCGCCCAATAAAACAACTAAATCTATTTTACTATTATTATTTAATTCTTCAAGATATTCAGAAAATAATATTTGAGTCATTCCCATATATTTACACATTGATGTATTCGTGTCAGAATCCATATTAATATTAATTTTTTTAGTTATTTTAAAATCGTTATCAATTTCATTACAACTGTAACCAAATTTATGAGATAAATGGCTACCAGATACTATTAGAAAGTAATTATAATTAATATTATCATCGACTACTTTAATAAGTGGTTTCAACAAACCATAATCAGCTCTAGATGTTGTTATAAAACATATATTTTTCATACTAAATATATAATAATGTATTTATTTAAATAAATAAATAATTATATATTAATGGTATTCATAATTGCAGAAGCTGGAGTAAATCACAATGGTTCATTAGAAACTGCATTAGAAATGGTAGATGTTGCTAAAAAGTCTGGAGCAGACGCTATTAAATTTCAAACTTTTAAAAGCGAATTATTAACTAGTCCAAAAGCAGAAAAAGCAAATTATCAAAAAGAAACAACAGGTATAAATGAAAGTCAATTAGAAATGATACAAAAATTAGAATTAACATATGAGGATTTTAGAAAAGTTTATAATAAATGTGAAGAAGTAGGAATTAAATTTATATCAACACCTTTTGATCTAGATAGTGTTGATTTTTTGAATAGTCTTCCAGTTGATATATTTAAAATTGGATCTGGTGATTTAACTAATTGGATGCTATTAAAAAAAGTATTAAAAACTGGAAAAAAAATTATTTTATCAACTGGAATGTCAAATATGAATGAAGTTAATGATACTATAAATTTTTTACATGATAATAATTTTTATAATTATGTTATATTACATTGTGTATCTTGTTATCCTACTAAACACGATGATTTGAATTTAAAGTCAATAACAACATTAAAAAATGAATATCCTAAAAATGATATCGGATTTTCAGATCATACACTTGGAAATAAGGCATCCATTTATTCAGTATGTTTAGGAGCTATATATATTGAAAAACACTTTACATTAGATAAAAAAATGGAAGGTCCTGATCACAGAGCATCATTAAATCCAGAGGAACTTTATAATTTTGTTTCAGAAATAAAAGAATGTGAAATTATGTTAGGGAATGGTGAAAAACGTTGTAGACCTAATGAAATTGAAGTTAGAGATAAAGTTAGAAGATCTTTATTCGTAAATAAAGATCTAAAATCTGGATATAAAATAAAAGAAGAAGATTTAATTGCTTTGAGACCTTATGATGGTATTTGTTCTTCAAAGTATAAAGAATATATTGGAAAAGAATTGACTAAGGATATGGATAAACATGATTATATAGAAGACTTGTTAGAATATAGATGATTTTCTACAATATTATTTAATTTATCATCAAATGTAATTTCTAAATTATTATTCCTACATAGTTTCAAAAAGTTTAAAAAGAAATTAAAATTTTCTTCAATGAAATGATTTACTACTACTTTGTCTGTTTTTTCTGTTCCTAAATCTTTTATTCTTTTCAAATGGTAATCCATTTTTTGATCTTCTGTTAAATTAGTTAATTCTTTTGGAATTTTTGTATCCCAATTATGATAGTTGTGATGATATGTTTCTTCTTTATTAAAGTTATCATTTAGTAGATCCATATAAAAAGTAACTCCTGTAATTTTAAAACTTAAAAATCTTACATTATAATCAATAAACATCATTATTAATTTTGGTAACATGTTAGGACAACCTTTAAAATTAAATTTCCTATAATTATTAGCCATAGAAACAATATTATTCTGATTGATTCCAATATCAATTAAATTTCTTGCAAGACAATTTTCAGATACAAAGAATAATGATATTGTGTCTTTCCACTTTTGAATAGTTTCAGGATTGCCATTTGTAAATACTCCATTTAATAATAAGATTAAATGAAATTTTTTATTATTTATTTTTTTAAGATTAGGTTGTAATAATTCTACAAATTTATTATTAATAAATACAAAATCATAATCATTAAAAAATGACATGTCAGTATTTTCATCAAATCTATTAGCAGGACCAAAAAATAATATTTTTTTATTATTTAAAAAGTTCATATTAAAAATAAATGTTATATTCTTTTAAATATTTAGTTTAATTATATATAAATAATGGAATCTACATTTAATTTATTAAAATTAAATCAAATATCAAATTTTAATAATTTTATACAAAATATAAATGAAGCTGAAATTTATTCTCTAGTTGATATCTTAATAAAATACAAAGATAAAAATATTTTTGTTATTGGAGTAGGTAAATGTTCTTCATTATCTATTTATTTTTCTGATATACTTAAATCTTTAAGCTTAAAATCATTCAATATCAATGTAACAAATATTACACATGGAGATTTAGGATGTATTAAGAAAGAAGATCTTACTATATTAATATCAAAATCTGGTAATACAGAAGAATTAACAAAAGTTATTAAATTAATAGATTCTTACAATATTCTTTTATCTTGTAATAAATTTTCTGTACTTTCTAGAAAAGTAAATAATACTTTTGTTATTCCATATAATGATGAAGCAGATTTGTTTTTTAATTTAATTCCGACAAATTCATCTACTAATTTTTTATCATTTATTAGTTTTGTTGTTAATTTATACATTGAAAGAAATAAAATAACTTTTGAAAGTTATAAATCTAATCATCCTTCTGGAAATATTGGATTCAAAACAAAACCAATAAGAGATTTTATAAATAATGACATCACGTTATGTGATAATTATGAATTATCAAACGATGAGATTTTATCATTATTATTAACTTCTAAAAATGGAATAGTTTTTCAAAATAATGATATATTTTATGGTATACTTACAACAAAAGATGTCCTAAAAAATATTAATAACTTATCGTCAAAATCAATTTATGATTTTATTAATAAACAACCTATTGTTTTAGATAATCCAGATGAATTAATTATTAATAAAATAGATCTAATCAAAAGGTATAAACTATTTAAATTTATACCAATATTAGAAAAAGATAAATGTATTGGAATATTAGATAATAGCTTAATAATTGAACTAAATTAAACTAACTAATATTAGGAGACACGCTTTCGTATTTTTCTTTTGAATCTTTTGCGTAGCAATGGAATACTTTATTACTATAATGCAATTACTTAGTAAAAAAGAAAGTGAATAATATTAAATATTAATATTAATTACTGGATTTATTTAGATATCTGTTTTCAAACTAGAGTTACTTAAGAAATAAAATAATAAAAATAACACTAACCCTATTGTAATATAATTAAAATAACTATTAGTAATTGATTCATCATTTATTTCTGTTTCAGGAACTTCATTCGATTTAGATGGAGGTATTGGTTGCGGTGGTATATCAGATTCTGGTTCTAGTTCTGGTTCTGGTTCTGGTTCTGGTTCTGGTTCTGGTTCTGGTTCTGGTTCTGGTTCTGGTTCTGGTTCTGGTTCTGGTTCTGGTTCTGGTTCTGGTTCTGGTTCTGGTTCTG
>Ga0066610_10000160_pt1 | contig 47438 bp, 47 predicted proteins | sample SaaInlV_DNA_165m_FD_60375 | JGI IMG/M metagenome (GOLD analysis project Ga0066610, IMG submission 60375) | Marine microbial communities from expanding oxygen minimum zones in the Saanich Inlet - SI075_LV_DNA_165m | ecosystem: Environmental > Aquatic > Marine > Unclassified | place: British... | reverse complement strand
ATACCTCCTGGTGGTATTGGAAAAGGGCCAGTTATTGTGGGTCATAAAAAGCATATGTGTTGCCCTGGATCTAAGTCTAAAAAAGGATTTACTTCATGTTATTTGTCTACTTTGAAGTGTCCTGGCTTGGCAAAGCGTAAAGCACCGAAGAGGGTTCCATGTGTATCATGTGGAGGAGCTCGCAGGTACAATTGTGTGCCGGGTGAGTCTCTCGCCAAAGTTCGATGTCCTATAAGACAACATCCTTTTCCCGTCAGTGTTGGAAAGAAAAAACATCCTAAATCTTTTGGTGGGGGAAGACACAAGAGGAAGAAGGGAAGGCCTGTTGCTTCAGAGCATAAAGCATTCATGGTGGACGTTTACCATCCTTAAAAACACACGTTTGTTGGGTGAATTCATACAAAAGGGAGACTCTTCAGTCTCCCTTTTTTTTATTTGTAATATCATCAAAACTTTCCCCAAAATTGTCAATTATTTCTAGCCGTTTCCGAAACAGAATTCATAGATTGCCCCATGTATTATTTCTGATATAGTGCAGAAAGTTGTACAAAAAAATGTGAGGCTTAAAATGCGAAAAACCCTTCTTCCCTGTATGATTGGAAATATTATTGAGTGGTATGAGTTTATGCTCTATGGCTATTTTGCCACCGTAATTGGGACGTTGTTTTTTCCTCCTATGGAGGGACTTTATCCTCTTGTCTTCTCTTTTGCCATTTTCTCCGTCGGTCTTTTTGTTCGCCCCATAGGGGGGATTGTGTTGGGACACATAGGAGATAAACTTGGCCGGAAAAAGTCTTTAATTCTGTCCGTTTATATGATGGCGCTTCCTACGGCGGCCATTGGACTTTTGCCTACCTATGCAACTATAGGGGCCCTGGCGCCCATTTTATTGGTATGTATGCGAATTTTGCAGGGGTTTGCTATGGGAGGGGAATATGCCGGAACCGTTGTTTCGATTCTTGAGCATTCTCCCAACAAAAAACGCGGATTGTATGGAAGTTTAGCAGCCCTAAGTCTTGTATCTGGAATGTTGTTGGGATCCATAGCAGGAGCTAGCTGTGAAGCCTTTTTGAGTCAGGAAGAACTCTATACTTGGGGGTGGCGTATTCCGTTTTTCCTCGGATTGGTAGGCGCTATCTGGGGTATGTATATGCGTCGCTCATTGGAGGAGACTGGTAAGTATTTGGACTGCAAAAATGAAAATCGACTTTCTAGACTCCCTATTGGAGAGTTGTTTCAGAACTTTCCAAAAATCGTTCAAGCTGTTTTGGTCCAAACGACCCTAGCAGTTGGAATCTATACCATTACGATCTTTTATATAAATTTTGCCAAAACCATTTTTGAATTTACGAGTCAGGGAACATTCTTTATAAATGCTCTGGGAACCGTAATTTTAGGCCTGTCGACAGTTTTATTTGGGAAGCTATCGGATGTATACGGGCGTAAGAAAGTCATGCTGCTTTCCACGATCAGTATTATGGTTGTGGCTTATCCTTGTATTTCTTTGACCATCGAGGGGAATGTACAAGCCTATATGACTGGCTACTTAACTCTCTCCTTCCTCGTGGGTGGTGTGTTGGGACCGTTGCCCACTTTTTTGGTAGAGTTCTTTAACACAAATGTACGTTATTCTGCAGTAGCCTTGACCAATAATCTTAGTATGGGAATTTTTGGTGGAACCGCGCCTGTCGCGATTGCCTACTTAATTCAAGTGACGGGTACAAACATCGTGCCCGCCTTTTATCTGATGGGTACGGCTGTTATAACGATTTTGGCACTTTTGTCTACGAGGGATGATTATGGCCGAGAACTTGCCTAGAGAACACAGAGGACATAGAAATATGAAAGAAGTTCCCTTTAAGGTGATCCCAAGGGAAGAGATGGAGGATATCTATTCTCCAGTACATGCAGCCAGTAAAGATGCTATTACGCTTAAAGCTTTTAATGATCACAAGTCTATCAGTCGCTTTTGCTCGAAGAATATTGGCCAACTTTCTATGAAGTGGTTACATTTAAAGCCAGGGCAAGAAGTAAAGATTCACGATCACCCTGTGGACACTCTCATGATTGTGACCCGTGGCCAGGGTGCATTGATCGGCGACTTAGAGCAAAAGATTTTTGAAGGGGATTCTGTTCTTATCCCCAGTTCTAAAAAACATGGTGTCATTACAACCGATGATAAAGGCCTTTGGGCTTTGTCATTCCGTTTTAACGAGTAGTTAAAACGCGTCCTTCATCTTTGAATTCACCAGTTGGCAAATGATGATGAACACCTTACTCTATAAGCAAGAGATTTTGGATAGATTCGGTAAGAGGGCATATGCGTTGGGAATGTGTAGATCTTAGAAACTTTTATGGCGCCCGTCGTGGTAAGATGGTTCGACGGATGATACGGCGACGTGTCCGAGCCATGTGGCCGAATACAAAAAACATGACTATTTTGGGATTGGGATACGCGACTCCCTATTTGCGCAACTATATGACGGATAGCAATCACGTGGTTGCCTTTATGCCTGGTCCACAAGGAGCAATACCATGGCCAACCTTGCATTCTGCAGCAATTAATCACGGAGGAAGGGAGACTCACTCTTTGGTTGCACTAACTGAAGAGGATGTTCTTCCCCTTCCTGATGCCAGCGTGGATCGATTGCTAATGGTACATATGCTTGAACATGCATCCAATGGACCGGCCCTTCTTCGCGAGGCTTGGCGCGTTCTTAAAGATGATGGCAAGCTGCTTTTGGTGGTGCCCCATCGTCGAAGCATGTGGACACGATTTGATCGTACCCCGTTTGGCATTGGACATCCCTATAGCTATCGGGAACTGGGTGCCCTTTTGCGGAAGACCCTCTTTACGCCTTTGCGTCGGGAGGGTGCTTTGTTTATTCCCCCCTTTCGATCAAAATTATCCCTTTCTTTAGCCACCATATGGGAAAACTTGGCCCACAAGTGGTTTCCAAAATTCTCCGGTGTTCTTGTCGTGGAGGCAGGAAAAGAAATTTATGGAGGGGAGTTAAACATGGGAACAGTTAGGCAGAGGCGCGCCTATGCTCCTGTTCCATTGGGCTAAGTTCCACTTCCCCAAATTCCACTATAGAGATTTAGGATGATAACAAACGAGCGATCAGCTAAATTGGCGCTCTTTCCTATTCTTTAAAAGTCTTTTTCAGAGCGTTCAAAGTCTGATGATGGGTTAAATCCAAATGTAATGGTGTGATGGAAATATAACTTTCTTCTATAGCAGATAGATCTGTTCTAGGGGTGAAGGATTTTTGCACAGGAAGAGGTCCAATCCAATAGTATGGACGGTTTCTAGGGTCTTTACATTCCCAAAGTTCGCCACCGGACAGATCACGAAAGCCTTGAGGAACAACTTTGGTTCCTTTGACAGAGTGGATAATCGCATCTGGAAAGTTGATATTCATCAGGCATTCCTTTGGCCAGTAGGTCTTTAAAAGATTTCGAATAATGTCTGGAGCAAAATGGAGGGCTGTGGCCCATTTAGGCGGATGGCGGCGATCAATTACTTGACTTAGCGCAATGGCAGGAATGCCGAGAAGTGTCGCCTCCATGGCGGCAGCAACGGTGCCAGAATAGGTTACTTCTTCTCCTAGGTTGCTGTTGTAGTTCACACCTGAGAGAACGAGAGTAGGTTTTTTGTCCTTAAGAATGTGATTGACACCTAATAGGACGCAGTCAGTGGGAGTGCCATCAACCGAATAGCGCCGATCTGAAATCTGTCGAATGCGAAGAGGGCGGCTGAGGGTCAGCGAATGACTAGCCCCACTCTGCTCTGTTTCTGGCGCAACAACCCATACATCATCTGAAAGTTGTTCAGCAACTTCTTTGAGGATCTTTAGTCCCGGTGCGTTGATGCCATCGTCGTTGCTCACAAGAATCCTTAGGGAAGATGGATCAGTGACTTTTGGATATTTAGTCGCGCTCATGTGGATGAATCTCCGTTAGACCATTCATGTAAGAATGGAGAATTTCTGGGATGATGACGGAACCGTCTTCTTGCTGATAATTTTCAAGGATCGCTACGAGGGTACGGCCGATAGGAATCCCTGAGCCATTGAGAGTATGGACGAATTGCGGCTTTTCCTTCTTCTCTCCGAGAGAAATAGGCCTGAAGCGGGCCTTCATACGGCGTGCTTGGTAGTCACCACAAACGGAGCAACTGGAAATTTCTCTGTAGGTATTCTGTCCTGGAAGCCAAACTTCAATGTCATATGTTTTGCGTGCAGCTACCCCCAGATCACCGGTACATAAGGAAACGACTCTATATGGCAAAGCTAGACGCTTAAGGACTTCCTCGGCTGATTTTGTCATACGTTCGTGCTCATTTCCAGAGGTATCAGGATGGGTGATACTGACAAGCTCTACTTTGCTAAACTGATGTTGCCGAACCATACCACGTGTATCTTTTCCGGCAGCACCAGCCTCGGATCTAAAACAATATGAGTAGGCGACAAAACGTTTTGGCAGATCTTCTTCGTCGAGTATGTCTCCGGCTACAAGATTAGTGAGGGGGACTTCTCCGGTGGGAATAAGCCATCGGCCATCGGTCGTCTGAAATAAATCTTCCGAAAACTTGGGCAGCTGACCTGTGCCAAAAACGGCATTGTCTCGGACAAGGAAGGGAACGCTTACTTCTTCATAATCAAAATTCTGGGTGTGTAGGTCGAGCATGAAAGATACTAGGGCCCGCTCAAGTTGTGCGAGGGCTCCTTTTAGGACAACAAATCGTGATCCTGACATTTGGCTCGCCTTCTCAAAATCCATGAGCCCCAATTCTTCCCCAATCTCCACATGCTCTTTAGGTTTGAAATCAAATGTTGGAATCTCTCCCCATTTTCTTATCTCAACATTTTCACTTTCATCTTTACCATCAGGTGTACTTTCATCGGGAAGATTTGGAAGACCAGCCAGAAGAGTTTTAATTTCCTGGGAAAGTTTGCCTTCTTTAGCTTCTAGTTCAGGAAATTTCTTCTTGAGAAGAGCCCCTTCCTTTACAAGAGATTCGATATTCTCTCCCTTGCTTTTTGCCATTCCCAGTTTGCGAGCATTTTCATTCCGCTCTTGTTGAATGTCCTGTATGGAGGTAATTAAGGATCGGTGCTGTTCATCTAGTTCAAGGAGTTTGCTACCCACAGGCACATGCCCTCGACGCTTAAGTCCCGCATCAAACAGTGCCTTGTTCTCTCGGATCCATTTTAGGTCAAACATTTTATAATTTTCAGTCTAATTTTGAAGAATGGTTAAATATGAAAAAGCTAATTCTGCATCCTTGTAACATGAAAGAAATTGCTGTGAAAGATATGATTAAGGAGAGATAAGATTTAGAGATTTCTGCCAATTATATTTGACCCATTCAGCAAAGAGCTTTAATAAAGAGGAGATCAAGAAGACAGTGTGTTGGAGTTGAGTTTGATTATGGGAAAATAAATGACTTTTTTAGCAACAGAAGATATTACAACTTTGTCTGCGGAGACTGTTCCAGACCATATTACGTCCGTTTTGGAAATAAATACCAAAGAGATCATTAAAAACTATTATTTTTTAAACGAAATGCTTTCCACTGGGAAATGTGGAGCTGTTGTGAAAGCCGATGCGTATGGTTTAGGGGCAGAGAAGGTGGGAGCTGCTTTAGAACGGGTTGGATGTCAGGAGTTCTTTGTGGCTCATGTTGAGGAGGGTATTGCTTTGAGAAAGGCACTGCCCCAAGGCAATATATATGTTTTTACGGGACTTTTGCCGGGAACAGCTGACTGCTTTATTGAGCACAATCTTATTCCTGTTTTAAACAACATTGAGCAAATAAAGACATGGTATGAACTGTGCCGTAAAGAGGAAAACGCTAAAGATGCAGCTATTCACTTTGATACTGGAATGTTGCGAAATGGTTTAGACAAAAAGGATCAGAAGCTACTTCTTAATAATCTTCAATGGCTGGCAGCCATGAATATTCATTTTTATATGACTCATCTTGCCTGTTCTACTGTCAAAGATCATCCTTTGAATGATGTACAGTTGGGGAGATTAAAGGGCATTGTATCCCAATTGCCGACAGCACCTATCAGTCTTGCAGATTCGGGGGGGATTTTTATTGGGCCTGAGTATCATTTTGATCTTGTGCGTCCTGGGTTTGCTTTGTTTGGAATGAACCCTACACATCATGGCATGGATAAGAATCCTATGACACCTTGTGTTCGTTTTCGGGGCCGGATCATACAAGTCAAAGAAGGCGAAGTTGGTGATAGCGTTGGGTATGGTGCGACGCACGTGCTGGATCGGCCCAGTCGCTTGGCTGTTGTTGGAGCGGGGTACTCCAACGGATATTTGCGCTCTTTGAGCAATCAGGGAGTTTGCTTTTTAGAAAACTGGAAAGTTCCTGTTTTGGGGCGAGTTTCTATGGACTATATTGTTGTTGATGTAACGGATGTACCCGAATCCGTTGTCGCTGAAGGGCGATGGATTGATTTGGTAAATGCTGGAATGTCTTTGGACCACCTTGGAGCGCTTGCTCAAACTATCTCTCGAGAAATGTTGACGGGAATTGGAAAAGGGACACATAGGGTGTACGTATAATTAAAACGACCTATCCCAATACAGGATTTTCATTCGTCGTAAAATAGTGTTAGGTTGTCTTGGAGATGTCAAATGGGAGGCCAGCATGGAATGGGATAGACTTAAAACTTTTTACTATGTTGCGAAAGCAGGCAGCTTTACCAAGGCATCTGAGTTTCTGAATATAAGTCAGTCGGCTATCAGTCGGAGTGTGGCAACGCTAGAGGATCGGTTGGGTGCCCGACTTTTCGAACGATTTGCCCGTGGCGTCGTATTGACGCAACAGGGTGAGATCATGTTCGAATCTGTTCAAAAAATGTTCGAAGAAGCCACGCGTGCTGAAATGTTGGTCAAAGAAGAATCTGAAGAACCCCAGGGCCCTCTTTGGATTGCGACAACCATGACCAATGCGTCTGTTTGGCTTATGAATTACATACCGTCCTTTCTTAAAAAATATCCGAAGATTCGTTTGACGATCATTGGGAGTGATGAGGCCTTGGATCTTCGTACGCGAGAGGCAGACGTCGCTATTCGTCCGTTTATTCAAGACCAAGCTCACTTGATACAGAAATATATTTATACATTCCATTTAGTGCTCTATGCGAGTAAAGAGTATCTGGAAGAATTCGGGACTCCTAAAAAAGCGGCAGACCTAGACAAGCATCGTCTCATCGTCTTTGGAAATGTTTCTGCGCACCCATACAGTGACATCAACTGGCCTTTGCGGGTTGGTGCAGAGTCCGGTCGTGTACGGGAACCGTTTATGTGTATCAACACAACGGCGGGTATATTCCAAGCTGCTGAAGCAGGCCTGGGCATTACCTCTATTCCAGAAGAGTATCCAGGAATTGAGGGATCTAATCTTGTAAGGGTGCTTCCCAAACTCGATCCTGTCGAACTGCCTCTCTATTATGTCTATCCAGAGAGGCTGAAGAACTCAAAGCGCGTCATAGCATTGGGTGAGCACTTGGAAGAAGTCCTTACCCTTAAAAAAGAAAAGTAGATTATCTCTTAGCTGCGAACTTTACGGATTTTTTGCGTAATTTTTTTCGTTGCACCATGTTACGTTTGGTTTGTGTCTGACACGCTGACACTTCAAGGGTGCGGTACGGAGCATCACAGGTAAAGCCACTTTTTTCACAGGGTCCATTGGCCAAAAAATGAGTATTGGTTTTAAACTTGTACGCTGTGCTATGAATGTTTATTCCTGGCTTTAGACAATGACAGCATCGGGCAGAACTATCAGCCAATGCATTAGAGTTTGCCAAGATAATGCTCAATAGAATCACAGGTGGAATTATTTGAAATAAGCCTCGCATAGGATTTACTCCTTTTTTTCTTTTAGCGTAGCTTATTTTTGAAAGAAAAGAAATGGGTCAGGCAGATGCTGACAATGACATGAGATCTCTGCTTATGACCCGGGTCCTATGCGGTCGGTGTCTGCTCCCTTGGCTATTCCATTGGAACACTTCTTATTGGCATCTCTTCTTCAGGGTTTTGTCTGTGTTTTTGGCATCAAACTCTGCTAGTCCCATTGTATGTTCTGGGCTTGTGTCAGCTGGATGGCGTTGGAAAGCGTGAAAGAAAGAGCGCTCCAAAATCAAGAAAGCTTAAGTTCATTGTTCGGCAGGTCCTTGCTGAAATAGCAAGGGAAACTTTTTTATAAGCTCGAGATTCAGGACCATATGAGTTTTTAAATAATTATCCGCCAAAGCAGGCTCCTCAGAGGGTGCGTAATGAGCAAAGAACTTTGCATATTTAGCAAAGTGTTTGAGCATGATTGACTTTCTTTCTTCAAGCTTCCCGAGGAATTGTTGAGCCAGTTCCCGTGGAGAATCAGCGTTTTCAAGATCTGGCTTTTGCAAAGGCGTGTCATACAAAGAGTGTGCTATATTTAATATGCCTAACAAATCATCGGCGTTACGCCATTTTTGGTAGAGTGTTGGAAAATAAAACGTCAGTGTATCTCCGCTTCTTAAACTAAGTTGCACGTCAATGTATCGCGAGCTCCTTTTCAACACCTTCGAGTCCACAACATCCTCTCTATATATTGCATCTTCTGAGAAAACACTCATTTCTTTAAATTTAACTTCTTCAGAATCACTTATTTTTCCATGGGAGAGAACGTATTCCACAATTTCATCATCAGACATTGAAGTCGTTCCATTTAATGGAGACGTTATAAGGGGGTCATGAGTTATATCAACCTCAGAGGTCTCTTCAGTGTTTTTTTGCGTATAAGGTAGTGTCGGAGAATAATCCCCCACTAAAGTATCAATGACAAGATCAAGGTCCGGAACTCCAAAAATTTCACTTGGGAAATTGGGTTCTTCGTGCAAAGCCCAGAAGAATCCCGCCATCACGGCATCGAACTCTTTTTGCCCACGATAAGGTAAAATCTTTGTCAAAAATGAGTTATAAATGCTTAGCAAGGCATCGTGTAAGGCACAATACTTTGCAACAGCTAAAGGAGTATAAAATTTAGAAAACGTATCAGCTGAATACTCTGGGGGTAAAGGCTCCTTAGAAGAAGGGTTGCCAGTTTCAATAATCTTCCCAATATGAAAATCTGTCATAAAAAGAATATAATCCTTCAGAGAATTCCGTCTTGGATCCACAAGCTTGTGAGCCAAATCATGACATTTAAAAGTCACAGGACTTAAACTAATTCCATGAGCAACTACATTTTTGTCGGGAACGCCCAAAAGAAATAATTCTTGTAAGTAGGCTTTCGTGAGAGTTGAAAGACCAAATTTTCCATGGCCAAGAACTGGAAAAAGAAGTTGTGGACCCAAAAGCTCTTCCACCTGATATCTAATTTTCTCTTTTACTCTATAGGAAATCATAGGAGCATAAGACTTGTTGAGATTCTCACGAGTAATTCCATCTACCTTATGAGAAACAGAAGCTAGACGTAAAAGTGTCTTATCATGAGTTTCACAAACTTTCCTGTCTTGAAAAGCATCAACATAACCAGGGTAAACAGCATGGTTAAATAACTCTAATTCTTCAGGAGTAACCACACTGATAGATGCGGCATGCCGTAAAAACATCATATAAACTTTTGAGAGAGTTGCATCACAACGCGTACAGTATCCAGTTACCTCTTGAAGTAAATTATTTGTAAATTCTGGATTGGAACTTCTATTGAGAAAAATCTGTAAATACTCCTTCATTCTGGACGCCATTTGTAAAGCTACATCTGAAGGTTCAGCATATATTGCATAGTCACAGCCCTTGCCTGAAAAAGGGTGGCCGCCTGCTCTATCCATTTCAATGCGAATACTACGAACAATTTCAGCATCAATCTTTGATGCTCCACTAAATTGAATAGGATAAACATTTTGAATTTCACTCTCAAAATCTGAGGGTGACACTCTCAAACCACCGTTTATTGGAGGCATTGGGAGGTTTTCTTTATCGTCACCATCGTTAGCAAAAGCAATCTGTGGAAGAACAATGAGTGAAATGGCTAAAATGGCCAATATCATTTTTTTAGAGACATGAAATAAGTCCATAAAGCACCTATGATATTAATGTAATCAGAATGGTTTACCTATACTAATACTATTTATATGTCAATATAAAAAATAAGTTACCTAAGTATCCAGATATAAATAAGACCTCTGTTTATTAAAAAGTTGTTATATTTATTCACAATAAGTAGTGAAATTCCTCTTTCTTCAAGGGGAGCTGCAGTCAGGACACTTCTTCTTCTCGTACAACTAACTTGTTAACTACATCAGACATATCATGTGTTTTGTCAGGCAGAGGCCTGTTCTTCAGTCTGTATAGAGGGTTGTTTCTGTTCCATGCGTCTTATGAGGAACAGAGTTATTTCGTATAAGATAAGGAGCGGAAAGGCCAACGCAATTTGGCTAACCACATCTGGAGGTGTGAGAACGGCCGCCATGACAAAGATGAGAATGATGGCATAGCGTCGTTTGGACTGAAGAGATTTTGCTGTAATAAGCCCAATTTTTGCGAGGAGGATCAGTAAAATGGGCAACTCAAAACTGAGCCCAAAAGCAATCAAGAGAACCATCGTGAGAGAAAGATACTCAGTCATGCGAGGTTCTAGCATTATGGCCATTTGGTCTTGAGCTACAGGGACTTCAAAGCCCACGAAAAAGGACCATGCCATGGGAAGGACGGCGGCATAGGCAAAGATTGCACCCGTTAAAAAGAGGAGCGGAGACGCAATTAAAAGAGGCCTCACCGTTTTAGCTTCAGTCTTATGAAGCCCAGGGGCAATGAATCTCCATATTTGGTGCAGAATGAGGGGACAGGATAGGAAGAAGGCCCCATAAAATGCGATCTTAATATACGTAAAGAAGGCCTCTCCTAGGCCCGTATATATGAAACGATGGGAGGTATTGCCATCCAGGGCATTTATCAGAGGCCGAGTCAGAAACAAAAATATTTCTTGGGAAAAGAAATAACATCCCATAAAGGCCATTGAAAAAAAGCCCACACACCAAACTAACCGGTTTCTCAGTTCTACCAGGTGATCCAAAAGGGGTTGCTCTTTAAGCTTTGCTTTCTGACTCATTATACTCTTCACTCGTTTGTCTTCATATTACACAAAGCGCTGGGAAAATCTCTATAATTTTGAATGAGTGTGGCTGTATATCAGAATTTTACGGAGCTGAATGGAGTATGTTATTTCCAAGGCACGAATTACAGAACTCTTTTCTATAACTCACAATATGAGCTAAAGAATTTGTTTTTGGACTAGAATGTATACAGAGGAGTGCTTTTTCCTTTCTTGAAGCGTTTCCTCATCTACTATGTATCCTAGGTTATATTTTATTTTTTAAAAAAATCGCTTCGTTAACCTTTTGTTAACCTTTTTCCCATATCCTTAAGAATAAGACACCTTAAGAGCTATTTAGAATGTGGTCATTCGAGTTTTATAGTTGGGCTGTGGTTACGGAGTAAGTGCAATGAAAATAATGGGTATCGCCCTTTTTGTGGGGATGGCTGTTGGATTATGCTGGGGCCAGGAGGCATTGGCTAGGGAGGCTATGTCTGGGTACGGATCTGGTATGAGTGGATACATGGATTTAGGTGATTCTCCTATGGATCCGAGCTATCTGCAATATGTTGGAAAATATAAGGGACGACGCGATCAGTCTAAGCCCATAATAAGAGAGACTTCTGATAGCCTGGTGGAGATAGAAGTTATCGAAGTTCCTTAATTTTTCTCGTTTATGGAGGCCTTTATCTTAGTCGCCTGATCGTATGCTTTCTTTCTAATTTCTTCAATTTCTGCTTCATCTAGGAGCGTGTGCCAAAGGCGTTTGGTAGTTCCCAGAAGAGTTTGACCTTTACGGATCCACCTGCCAAGAGATGTCAAAAGCTGCGGGAGATCCTTGGGCCGGATCAGCACGATTGCTACAATTAAAATGAGGCCAATTTCAGACCAACCAATAGAGAACATGGCGCGTTCCTTTAGGATGAAGCCTTTTTCTTAGAGGATTTTTTAGGGTTGGGAGCTATCTGTTTTTCCTCCTCATTAAGTCCTTTCTTGAAGGACTTTAGGCCCTGCGCTAGCTCAGCCATTACTTTTGGAAGTTTTCCGGCTCCAAAGAGAACCAAAATAATCACAAGAACCAGTAGTATTTGTCCAAAACCAATGCTCATATAGTCCTCCTATTTCCCAAGTTCCTAGAGATATATTACCCAAGTCCGCTTAAGGCTTCAAGGGTGGTAATGATTGCGGCCATGGGCCATCTTAAAATATGCCACAATATGGGGATATAAACCCCCGTAAGACTTTCCAATAGCGCAGGGAATGCAATAAGTCCAACAATAATCCACATCCCATAGGGCTCTAGTTTGATAAAGAATTTTGAAAATCTGATAGGTAGGAGCCCAAGGGCGACTCTTGCACCGTCCAAGGGTGGGATTGGAATCATATTGAAAATGGCTAAGACCACATTAATGAGGACAGAGTTGCGCAGTAAGTTGGCAAAATTTTCCGCAATAACTTCTGGGAATAATGGGAGCGTATGAAAAAGGAGTGCGGATATATAGGCCAGGATTATATTTGTGAGGGGACCAGCCAGAGCTACAAAAACCATATCTTTTTTTGGATTGTTTAGGCGTAAAAAGTCCACCGGAACCGGTTTTGCATATCCGAATACAAATGGCATTTTGGTCAGGATCAAAAATGCCGGAAGAATTATGGTCCCAAAGAGATCAATATGACGTATGGGATTTAAAGTGACCCGCCCGAGTCTATAGGCAGTGTCGTCGCCATTCCAGCGTGCAACGAACCCATGAGCAGCTTCATGGAATGTAATAGCAAGGATGACAGGAATTCCCCAAACAATAGCCATCAGGAGGAAGTGGCTTATGTCCATGGGTTTCTAATCTCGAATGACAAAGCAGGCTGCTTTTTGTGCTTTGAGTTTGTTGCACAATTCAGCAGCTTGTTGTTCAGATTTGTATTCTCCCACTTGGACTCTAAAGAAAATTCCTTTGCTCACAAGATCTACTTTGAAAATTGCCATGGGGAGATCTTTCAGAATTTCTTTATGCTTTCGAAATAAGTATTTCCACTCTTGTTGCGCCAGCTCTTTCGTTTGCAGAGAGGCTATTTGAACGCGATAATAGGACCCCTCTGGGAGTGCAGGAGCCTGAGCTTTTGGAGTAGCCGGTGTTTCCTGAATGGACACATCTATTTCAATCTCTTTTTCTTCGGACACAACCGTTTGAGGAGTTACCGGTGCTTGAGGAAGCATTGGTACTGGATCTGCCAATGTCTCAATGGTTTTAATGGGTTGCTCAAAAGCTTCCTCAACAAAAGCTTCAATGTCTGTCTCGGCTTCGTCAAAATCTATAGGAACCTCAGGTGGGGGGAGAAAACGATCGGGTTGTGAAGTTTCTTGCGGACTTTCAGTCATGGAAATACGATCATATATAGTCTTATCTTGATAGGGGATTTCTACCCCTCCTGGATCATCAGGTCGTTGTTTGAGGGGTGCCGTATCGGCTTTATATCTCACGGGAGGGTCGAGGATAGCATCTTCTCGGGTGAGGTATGCATACCAGATGACGAGGGAAAGGATTACCGCACCTCCGATACCAAAGATTATAGGCAAAGGCAACGGTGGTTTATCAGATGGTCTATTGGTTTTATTCCAAAGAGATTCGTCCATAATTACATTTCCTCCACAGGCTGTACGCCGAACAATTCAAGTCCCGATGCAATCACAAGAGCAACAGATTGCACAAGAGCAAGTCTCGCTTGGGTTAGTTTTTTGTTATCAGAGAGAATAAAACGCAATTGGGTGTTTTCCTTTCCCTTATTCCACAAAGAGTGGAATTCCCCTGCCGTCTCGTACAGAAAATACGCTAACCGGTGAGGTTCACGCATTTCCGCGGCTGTTTCAACTTGCCTTGGCCAGCTGGCCAACTTCTTCATCATGGAAAGATCTTCCTTATCCGTCAAGGGCTGGAGGTCAGTTTCTTGAAAAGAATTTGGTGTAAGTTGCATATTTGGGAATATTTCTTTCGCTTGTCTTTTTACAGAATGGGCACGTGCATGGGCATACTGAATATAAAAGACTGGATTTTCGTGAGATTTTTCAAGGACTTTCGAATAATCAAACTCCAAAGGAGCATCATTTTTACGGGTCAGCATGAATAAGCGGAACACATCTTTTCCAACTTTTTCGATCACTTCTTGGAGGGGAATAAAGTTGTCGGCCCTTTTGGACATTTTTACAGGGACGCCTTTATCTAGGAATTTCACCATTTGGCACAGAGATACGTCCACATATCCTTTTTTTTCTGTAATGGCTTGCGTCGCGGATTTAACGCGCTTTACATATCCCCCATGATCTGCGCCCCAAACATTGTAGAGATGACTGCCACTCCTCTTATATTTATCAAAATGATAGGCGATATCTTTTGCAAAATACGTCCAGCTTCCATCGGATTTTTTGAGAGGACGATCCACATCATCGCCAAATTCTGTTGATTTAAAGAGTAGTTGGGGCCTAGGTTCCCAATCATCTGGTAGTTTGCCTTTCGGGGCTTCCAGAACGCCTGTGTAGAGTAAACCCTGCTTTTCAAGGACTTTGAGGGCTTCATCCACGCGTCCTTCTTGAACAAGTTTCAGTTCAGAGCTGAAAACATCATGGTGAACCCCCAAGAGATCCAGATCTCTGCGGATAAGATCCATCATGGCTTTGACGGCAAATTCCCTGATTGGTTTAAGCCATTCTGATTCTGGGAGGTTTTTCCATTTTAGGCCATCTTTCTCTGCTAAGGCATGTCCAATCGGAATTAGATATTCACCCGGATAGAGTCCTTCTGGAATGGGTCCAATTTTTTCCCCAGTGGCTTCCAGGTAACGGAGATAAACCGACTTTGCGACCGTATCTGATTGTCCGCCAGCATCATTTATATAATATTCCTTGGTGACTTTGTGCCCAATTTTTTTCAAGAGGGATGCTAGAACATCTCCAAAGACGGCTCCTCGGCCGTGTCCTGCGTGCATTGGTCCCGTTGGATTTACGGATACATATTCCACATTAACTTGCTGTCCTTTGCCAATAGTGGAACAGCCATAGCTGGTTCCAGCATTTAGAATGTCTTTCAAGCGGTCTTGCCAAAATTTTGGCGTGAGGGTTAAGTTGATAAAGCCTGGCCCCGCAATATCCAAAGACGCCACATCTTCGTGGGTTGCCAATTTTTCTTTCAAGTGCTCAGCAAGTTCGCGCGGGGGGATTTTTGCCAGTTTAGCCAAAACCAAAGCGGCATTGGTGGAAATATCACCGTGTTCTTTTTCTTTTGGCGGTTCGACCGTTATTCTAGAATAATCAAGCTTTTCTGGAAGTGTTCCTTCCATCACCAAAGCGTCGAGACAATGATGGATATAGTCACGGAAAAAATGATATAGATTCATAATGTTACTCTATGGGCTCCCAAATGTCGCAAGTCATTCTATCAGAATGGCAATATAGTCTGCAAAGTATTCTGCTGTCGAGTCTTTATCGTTGAAATATGGGGCCGAAACGGTGTAGAAGTGGTAGTCGGTGTCAGTGAAGAGTAAGAGGTAATGGCCTCTAATAATGGTGCAAAGTAGTAAATTTATGGAAAGTAAAAGTTCAATTCAAATCAGTCCAAAGGCAGCTGAGCATATTTCAAAGTTGTTGGTTCAAGAAAGTAAGGAACAGAACTCGGACGTGATGTTGCGTATCGTTGTATCGAGTGGGGGTTGCTCTGGATTCCAGTATGCTTTTGAATTTGATGATCAACGTAAAGAAAAAGATTTATTTTTTGAGAAAGAGGGCGCCAAGATACTCATTGATGGGCCCTCCCTTGATTTGTTAAATGGGGCTGAGATTGATTTTCGTGAAGAATTGATTGGATCTGCCCTCGTTATCAAGGATAATCCAAACGCCACTTCTTCATGTGGGTGTGGTAGCTCGTTTTCGATTTTTTAACTCAAGTATGCGGAAGAGTGTTTAGAAGGGAGAGAGTCCAATGACCAAGATTGCAACTTGGAATGTAAACTCCATAAGGGCACGTTTGCCAAATGTTGAGGCTTGGGTAAGGGAGGCTCAGCCAGATGTTTTGCTTCTCCAGGAAACAAAAACGATTGAAGAAACTTTCCCCAAAACCACCTTTGAAGATTTGGGGTACAACATGGCGATCGTGGGTCAGAAATCCTATAATGGGGTGGCGATTCTTTCAAAATCTCCCATAGAAGATATTAGGTCAGAGTTGCCAGGAGATCCGTTGGACGTAGAGGCCAGATATATTGAAGTTGTTACAGGAAATGTTCGGGTGGCTTCAGTCTACGTTCCCAATGGACAAGAAGTTGGGTCTCAAAAATTTGAGTACAAGCTTCGATTTTTGGATAGGCTCTATGATCACATGAAAACATTGCTAACATATGATGAGTCACTGGTTGTGGGAGGGGACTATAACATCGCGCCCACGGACGATGACGTTCATGACCCGGTCGGTTGGGAAGGTAAAATTCTGTGTAGCGACCATGAGCGCGCTGCGTTTCGCAAAATATTATATCTCGGTCTTACCGATGCCTTGAAGGAGTTTCATGTTTCTTCTGGCATTCCCAAAGATCAGCTATACTCCTGGTGGAATTACAAGGGGAGGCGTTGGGATCAAAACGAAGGTCTGCGTATAGACCACCTTCTGGTATCTCCGCAGGCAGCAGATCGTTTGAAAGACGTTCAAGTCGATCGCTTACCTCGAGGAGAAGAAAAAGCCTCGGATCATACGCCCGTCTGGTGTTCTTTAGGGGAATAGTAACTTTAATTTGTATCTACACCTCTGAAGCTACTTTTCATTTGTTTCATTTTCGCTTAAACTTACATTAAATGTGCGAATGTGGGAAAAGAAAAATGAATAACGACCTAAAGTTTGCAGCAAGGTATATTGTTGTCTTTTGCCTTGGTTTTCTGGCATTTATGAGTATGAATGTGGCGTGGGGTCAACCAGCTACCTCAACTCACAATTTAAAAAGACCACCAGGTGTTGAAGAGATTTTAAAATCTCGACCACATGTAAAAAAGCCTGCTGAAGCCTATAGTGATAAGCTTTCTACTATCCAGAAATTTGCCCTTTGGATCACCGACCAGGTGGGGACATTTGGGTTTTTTATGATTATACTACTTTGGACAGTGATATGGCTTTCCTGGAATACGCTAGCGCCCAAAGTATGGAGATTTGACCCTTTCCCAGGGTTTGTTCTGTGGCTTTTTATGTCCAATGTAATTCAAATCTGCCTTATGCCCTTGATCATGGTAGGTCAAAATTTGCAAGGGATTCAGACGCAAAGTTTGGCAGAGTCTGATTTTGTTGTGAATAAACGGTCGGAAAAAGAAAACGAGCTTATTATCCGACATATGGAATATATTGAGTATAAGTTTGAGTTGCTCGAAAAAGAGGTAAAAGGGAAGCTTAGAATAGCTAAGGATGCTTTCTGAAAATTAGTTTTTTCCTCCCATAATTTTTTTATGGCGATACTGTTCCCATTGGGTTAGATTTCCCGCATCGTAATCAAAAGGAAAAAATAATGAACAGCCGGATTGCTGAAAAACCCGAGCAACATTTTATTGGTCGTGAAACACGAACAAGTAATGAGGCGGAGTTTAATCCTGAAACAGGAAAAATACCTGGAGCATGGGAGAGCTTTTTTAAGTTGGGGGCAGCGGAAGCTATTCCCCAAAAAATTGCTGACAATCAATTATACGGACTCTATTCGGATTACGCTTCCGATGAGAAAGGGCAGTACTCTTTCTCCATAGGAACTATAGTGAAAAATACAGACTCTGTTCCAGAGGGGTTTGTCGTAAAAACTTTACTAGCGTCAAAATATCTCGTTTTCAAAACAGAAAAGGGGCCTATGCCCGCTGTTGTGATTGCTGCGTGGCAGCATATATGGAAATATTTTGATGGGAATCCAGAGTATATAAGGACTTATACGGGTGACTATGAGCTCTATGGAGAAGACGCGCGTGACCCTGAGAACACAAGTTTGGAAATATATATTGCCGTTGAGTAAGCCAATTCCAGGCTAATACTGGTAATGTTTTTCTACCGTCTACCAAAGAGCTTTTCAATGTCTTTGAGTTTCAACTCAACGTATGTGGGTCGGCCGTGATTACATTGGCCTGAGTGGGGCGTTTGTTCCATCTGGCGCAAAAGGGCATTCATTTCCTGGAGGGTCAGAATGCGACCTGCCCTGACACTGCCATGGCAGGCCATGGTGGACCAGATTTCTTGAATTTTTTCTTTAAGCACCAGAGCGTCCCCAAAGGATACAATCTCGTCCACTAAATCTTTGATGAGTCCTTGAGCATCCACAGTTCCAAGAATAGCTGGGGTTTCACGGACCAAAATGGCATCCTTTCCAAAGCCCTCAATGAGAAGTCCAAAGGTTTTGAGATCGTCTTTGAAAGCAAGAAGGCGCGCGGCTAGATCTTCGGTCAAATTAACGACTTCAGGTATTAAAAGTGCTTGTCGCTTGATGCCATCGGCCGCCAAAGATTTTTTAAAACGCTCGTATACGAGACGTTCGTGGGCGGCATGTTGGTCCACAACAACAAGGCCATCTTTAGTTTGGGCGACGATATAGGTCTCATGAATTTGGGCCCGCGCAGCCCCTAGGGGATAATCTGTTGCTTCGTCATCTGGTGTTTCAACAGGGTAAGGGGCTCCCTTTGCCGAGGGGTGAATATCAAACTCTGGCAAAGTCGCTGAGGGAGTGGCAGATGGAGCTGGACTACCGCTTGATCGGGGATACGTGGCGTATGATTGGGACGTTGGCCGTTGGCTATAGGATGGGAATGTATTGCCAGAAGCAGGAGTCGTTTGGAAGGCATTGATTGCTTGATTGGCAACGGTTGTAGAAGCCTGGTGTCCAGATCCAGATAGGGCGTGTCGTAGACTGCTGACGATCAGGCTACGGATGAAATTTCCGTCTCTGAAGCGGACTTCAGTCTTAGCAGGGTGGACATTTACATCCACTTGCTCAGATGGGCACTCTATGAAAAGAGCCAAAAGGGGGTGGCGGTCGCGCGCTAGAAAGTCTTGATAGGCGGCCCGAATAGCGCCTGCAAGAAGACGGTCTCTGACCGGCCGACCATTCACAAAAAGATACTGGAAGGTCGCATTGCCTCGGTTGAGAGTCGGAATACCGGCGTAACCAGTCAAGTTTACGCCATCTCGATTTCCTGTAACCAGGAGAGCATTATCTGAAAACTCTTGGCCCATGATTCCTTTCAGACGATTGAGTTGGCCATCTTCCGAAGAATCACCATCGAGAGTTGAAACTGTTTTATCACCATTTTTGAGGGTAAAAGTGATTTTGGGATGGGCCATTGCTTGGCGTTGAATGACGTCTTGGATATGGGAAAACTCGGTTGTTGGCGTTTTCAGAAACTTAAGACGGGCAGGGGTGGCAAAAAATAAATCACGAATTTCAACTTTTGTTCCCACGGGAAAAGAGGCGGGAGTGGCAGGGGACTTGTCTCCTCCTTCTATCTTCAGACACCAACTTGTATCTGAGGATTTGGACCGAGATGTAATGGAAAGTCGGCTTACAGCCCCAATGGAAGGAAGGGCTTCTCCGCGAAAGCCAAGAAATTGGATGTTGAAAAGGTCTTCGTTGGGCAATTTTGAAGTGGCATGGCGTTCGACACAAAGTTCCAGGTCTTCTTTGGACATCCCTGTTCCGTTATCTGTTACGGAAATCAAACTACGGCCCCCATCACGAATGATCACATCAATTTTATTTGCACCAGCATCTATGGCATTTTCTATGAGTTCTTTGACAGCAGCGGCAGGACGCTCAACGACTTCTCCTGCAGCTATTTGATTGATAAGGGTGGGATGGAGGAGTCGAACCGTCATATTGATAACCTTTCTCTCGTGAGAATTTTTCCTTGCTCTACAGCTGGTTGATCAAAGGGATCAACGTCTAAAAGTTTAGCTGCAAAAACAGTTTCAAGCATGAAATGCATCATTAGGGCGCCTATGGTTTTTTCACAAATGGAGGGTAGGTAAAAAACACGCGTAGGACAACCATTTTTTAAGAGTGTTTCTTTGGTGGCTTCTTGTTCAGCTTCTATTAGGGTTTCTAAGGTATGCCCATTCAGATAAGCAAGGGCCGGATCGTTTGTTTTGATGGGGGTGCCGGACTCAGCTGGTTCTTTTAGAAGCAGGGTAAACATTTTGTCTTTTGGGCCATCCAGATATAGTTGTAATTGACTGTGTTGATCCACAGCACCGAGGGCGCAAATAGGCGTTGTTCCGCGACCCTGTTTTCCCAATGATTCGGCCCAAAGTTGACGGTACCATTTGCTAAAAATGGAGAGGCGATCTACGTAGGGCATCATAACAGTCTGATTAACGTTTGCCTTTTGATTAAGGCCCACGCTTATGGCGGCTCCTACAAGAGGAGGAGCATCGTGAGGAATTGTGGCATTTATTGTTTCAGATAAGACTTCCTGGGCACCTTCAAGTATTTTATTGGGATTGAGGCCAGAGAGCAGTGCCGGAATAAGTCCCACTGAGGATAGAGCGGAAAAGCGTCCTCCGACTTGTGGGTCATGGGGGATGAAGGGTAAGTTATGTTCAACTCCAATGCGTTTCATGGGAGAATCTTTATCTTCTGTGAGAAGGGTGAAATAGGTACGTAACTCTCTTTCTCCCACTTCTTTTTTCCAAGCTTCTAAACATAATAATAGCTGTGCATTGGTTTCAGCAGTTGTTCCCGATTTTGAAATAGCGATAACGCCGGTGTCTTTTAGGCATAGTTTATTTAATTGAGTGGCAAATGTATGGGGATCAATATTATCTAGAAAATATAGCGTAGGTTTAGTGGATGGTTTTTTTAAAACATGAAAAGCCTGTCCTGCTAGACTAGATCCCCCTGTTCCGAGGATTAAAATATTAGAAAAATGTGACGTGTAGGTTTGGATATAAGAATGGAGTGAGTCGAGTACTTGGCTATCTTGAAGACATTTAATGAAGGGCCAATTCTGGGATTTAGGATCTTTCTTAAAGGCGTCAAATAGAGGTGTAATTTTTTCAAGCTGATCCGACAAATCTTGAATATGGAATTGTGTATTTTTTCCAATACACCCCGTAATGTCTTGAAGGTATGTGCTCATATTTGGAGTCTTTCACTATTTGTTTAGAGGCCTTCAGGTTTTCCAATCACAATAAAAGTTAATGTGTTTGGATTAAAGAGTTTTTTTGCAACACGATTAATATCCTCGAGTTTTAAATTTCTTATGATTGTTTCTCGATCTTCAGGATAAGTGCTTGGTAGGTGGTCCAATTGTAGATTGAGGACATGTTTAGAGGTTTTTGAAAGGGATGTGAAATTCATAGGATAGTTCCCAAGAAAATACGCTTTGGCTTCGGATAATTCTTGTTGGGTAATGCCGTTGTCCTGGAGTTTTTTCCATTCCTTCCGGATAATCTGGGTAACCTTTTTAACGGAAGCATTTTTGGTATGAATTTCGCCGGTTATAAGACTTGTATGCTGATTCCAATCTAACCAAACTTGTGTGTTATAGGCGAGCCCACGTTTTACACGTATTTCTTCCGAAAGACGCGAAACGTGTTCTTCTCCCCCCAGCAAATAGACGAGGAGATAGAGGGCAAAAAAGTCGGGGTCACTGCGCAGTTTCCCTTTTTGAGCAAAGAGAATGACGCTCTGGGGAGAGTCTTTTTTTCTGACAATAATATTTCCAGAAAGTTTTGGTTCCGGTTTTGCCACATTTTTTATGTGCGACTTTTCAGGCAAGCTGCCAAAGGTCTGATCCACCAGATCAGACAGTTTTGAAGGCGTAATATCCCCTGCAACTGAGATGATCAGGTTGTCTTTGGTAAAATGATCTTTCATAAAGGCTTTAAGATCGGAAATCGTTACACCCTGAATCCCTTCTAGAGTTCCGGTTAAAGGAGTTTCATAAGGATGTCCTTCGAAGAGTATTTTCCAAAGAGTGCTTTGAGCAATGTCAGTGGCGTTCCCAGTGGCTATCACAGCGTTATGGGGATATTGCTTTCGAACTTTTTCCACTTCCAGGCGATCAAGGCGGATATGTTTAAGAATTAAAGAAAAGGTTTTAAAAGCATGGGAAAGACTGCTGGTGACAACCTTAGTGCTGAGAAGGAAATTATCCTTATTGATATAGGCTTCCACTGAGTCAATGCCCACGTTTTCAAGGTATTGGCCAAACTGGTGACGATCTAGATTTGCAACGCCGTGGAACAAGAGGTCGGTTAACATAACAGGCAGACCTTCCCTAGCGTGTGGAGCGTAGGAGGCCCCAGATTTCTGGAAGGCTATATCTATAGATACCAAAGGGACGGAATGATCTTCCACGAGCCAGACATGAAATCCTTTAGGTGTTTCAATTTCTTGAATATTCACAGCCAATGATGGGGATGTATTTAGGAAAATGCTTCCTACGATCAATACTGTCAGAAAAGTGAGAGATCTTAAAAGTTTCATTCTAGTGTCCCACTGGGTTCAGAACTCTTCAATCCTTTTGCAACGATACGGGGTGGGGAACCGAATACTTTTCGGATCACGGAGTTTACATCGTGCCGGGTAACATTTTTAATATTTTCTGGCCAAGATTCAAGGGATTGTATAGAGCGTTCAGACATAATGGTCAGGCCAATGTTTTCTGAGATATCTGCTAGGCTTTCTTTTTCATAAACAACCGATCTTAGGAGAATCTGTTTCGCTCGTTCTACTGCCTCATGCGTAACACCTTGTGTAATTATGCGAGAGAGCTCAGCCTGCAAAGTGGATTCAAGTTTAGGCAACTCATGAGCCCATATGGCCCCGATGGAAATACGAAAGGGAGAAGGAGATCGTAAGCCAGGAGAATATCTAGAGGAAACCCATTGGGCAAGTTTTTGATTTTTAATAAGGGCTTTGTAGAGTTCTGCGTTAGAGCTTCCGGTGAGAATTTTTGAAAAAATTTGGAGAGCATAGGCATCCTTCGCGGGGACTGACTTTAAATTCGGAGCATCATAAAAGACTTCAAATAAAATACCTGGTGAGCTTGGGCTTTTTAGCACTACCTCTTGAGTGGTTCCGTGATGAATGGGCTCCTTCACCCATCTTCGTTCCGGCTTTGAGTCTTTGGGCAAATGGCCATAATATTTTTCAGCAAGTGTCTGTGCCTCCTCTAAAGTGATATCCCCGACGAGGGTAAGGACAGCATTACTGGGCATATACCATTTTTTAAGAAAATTGACCGTGTCTGCTTTTGTTATTTTTTCGATTTCATTTTTCCAGCCCAAAATAGGAGTCCCATAAGGATGGTGTGTGTAGAAAGCAGCCATGGCGCTTTCGTTTAGTTGATCAAAGGGATTGGTCTCAATGGTCATACGTCGCTCTTCTAAAATAACGCGCCTTTCTGATTCCATAAGATCATCGGTAATCTGGAGATTTTCAAATCTATCAGATTCTAGTGCCATAAGTTTTTCAAGATTATCTTTGGAGACTTGGAATGTATAATAGGTGTAATCATGTGTTGTGTAAGCATTTCCTTCCCCCCCCATACGCATAATTTTTTTTGGAAATTCCAGAGGCTTGTACGTTTTGGCGCCGCCCTTTATGCGAAGATGCTCCAGAAAATGGGCCAGCCCGGATTTTCCTAGGGGATCATCGGCTGCACCTACTTTGAACCACAATGAATGGTTGACAACAGGTGAGCGCTTTTGGCTGACAATAAAGACCTGGAGACCATTTTTGAGCGTAAATGAGCTTGGGTTAAAAACCTCGCTCCACACGCCGCTTGGGAACAAAAGAATTAAAAAGAAAGTTGCTTTAAGAGAAAGGCTGAGAGACGTAAAGGAGTCTCTTCCAAGCATGCCTACATATCTCCAGGGAGCTTTCCGTCATGCTGTGTCTTATATTCTTTTTTCGGGTCAACGGCTTTCCCAGGCTGATCTTTGTTCTGCCAGAAAAGCATTTTTTGGACAAAAGTCTTGTCCATTTGAGCGACTTTTGCTTCCTGATCAACCGTCTCTCGGATATTAGAGGCTTCTTCTTGAGTCGTTTTTGTGTATCCAGCTAGGTCCAGGAACGCGTTTTCACCTGCCGAGGGGCTATAGTTGGCAGTTCTTTCAGTTGAGCGCTGATTGTTTTGTCCAAACAGGGCTTGTTCGGCCTGTTCAGTTGCTGTGAGTGCTCGAGAATCAGTTGATTCACTTTTCGAAGAGCCTGCACCTCTGGTAGGCTGTTGATTAAAATTAGGAGGCAAGGATAAGGGTGCGCGGTTAATAACGGTAAACTCATCGGGGGAGCTCCGGTCGAGTCCCAGTGCCTTTCGTGTGTCACCACATCCGGAAAGGGCGACTGGAATTGCGAGAATGGCCATCAGGCGTAATAAAATCATAAAGAACCTCTACATGGTTAATTCGGATACTTTGTAGATCTTTTTTTGGAAAGAAGCAAGGACTCAATGACGAGCCCAGCAACTCCAATGGTGATAAAAGTATCGGCTACATTAAAAGCTGGCCAGTAGAATTTATCAATATGGAAAGATAAAAAGTCTATGACGGCTTCGAATCGGAGACGGTCAATCAAGTTGCCGATCGCTCCTCCTAAAATCATGCTAAGGCTTAAACTAGAAAAAGTATCTTTGGACCGGTATAGCCAGATACTAAGGGCGAAAATGGCTATAAGTGTAATGATAATCAGTCCCCATGTCCTTATGGGGCCATAGTTACCATCATTAAAGACACCAAAACTAATTCCTCGATTCCAAACCAATACTAAATCGAAAAAGGGCGTAATAGAAATCCCCTTTTTCAGGACGTACCCATATTGCAGAACAAAAAACTTTGTTAGTTGATCTACGATGATAATTGCACAACACAGAAGATATCCAAGACGGGTTGAGCCTAAGTTACGCGGCATCGTTTTGACCGTAGTCGTTGACAGCATCAATACACCTCTTACACAAAGTTGAATGTTGGCTTGAATCACCAACTTCAGGAAGAATTTTCCAACATCTTTCACATTTCTCGCCGGAAGTAACTTGGACAGAAATGCCCACATTGGGAACATCTTCTAGGGTGAATGCTTTTTCTGGGATCTGGCCTTCAATCATTTGTGCGGAAGAAACAATACTTATGTCGGCAAGGTTTTGTCCCATGAAGGCTTGGATGGTCTCAGAGTCTGCGTGGACCATGATAGAGGCCTGCAAACTTGATCCAAACTTTCCCAGGGCACGCTCTTTTTCGAGTGCCCCTGTAATGACACGCCGTGCGTTGCGGATGATATTCCATTTGTGATTCAGAGTGTCGTTGAGCCACTCTGATGGGATGTCGCGAAACGTTTCTAGATGAATGCTATCTTCAGATTCTGGAAAACGAGCTAAATAGGCCTCTTCAGCCGTAAAGCACAGAATCGGTGCCAACCATTTTGTTAAATAGGTAAAGATGTGATCTAGAACCGTGAGCGTTGCTTTTCGGGTATCACTATTTTTAGCATCGCAATAGAGACTGTCTTTACGGATGTCAAAATAGAAGGCTGACAAATCTTGGGAACAAAACGTATGAAGCTCTGTCAAAAAGACATGAAAGTTGAAAGTTTTTAAGGCTTCCTGAGAACGACCGTCTAGCCATTGGAGGCGGTGTAAAACGTATTTTTCCAGTTCAGGGAGATCTTTATAATTTACACGATCTTTGTCGGAGAACTTGGATAGATTTCCCAGAAGAAATCGCAAGGTGTTACGGAATCGCCGATAGATATCTTGCAGCTGTTGGAGAATATCCTTTCCGATCCGGAGGTCTTCGGTGTAGTTGGAGCTAATGGCCCAAAGGCGGATAATATCGGCCCCAAAGTCTTTGATCAGATCCAATGGTGAAATAACATTGCCCAAGGATTTAGACATTTTGTAGCCTGCTTTATCCAGGACAAAACCATGGGTAAGAACCGACTTAAAGGGGGCTATTCCTTCAAGGGCGCATGATTCTAAGAGGGAGACTTGGAACCATCCTCTATGCTGATCTGATCCCTCCAAGTAGAGAGATGCCGGAAAAGCCAAATCTTTTCGAGTCTGCAAGACAAATCGATAGGAGGCACCGCTTTCAAACCAAACATCCGCAATGTCTTTCACCTGTTCATAGTCATCAGCAACGTAGGCTTTGCCCAGAAATTCTTGAGGATCTTTGGTGAACCAGATATCGGTGCCTTCTTCTGAGAAGGCTTCCACAATTCTGTCATTAACTTTTTCGTCCTTTAAAACGTCGCCAGATGTTTTTGAGACAAAGAGAGGAATAGGGATTCCCCAAGCCCGTTGACGAGAAAGGCACCAGTCGGGTCGTCCGTTCATCATGGCTTGAATGCGATTGCGGCTTTGAGCTGGGACCCAGTTGGTGTCTTCGATTGCCTTGAGAGATTTCTCGCGAAGATTATTTTTTTCCATGCTGACGAACCATTGGGGTGTCGTTCTATAAATAAGGGGAGCCTTTGACCTCCAGGAGCAAGGATAACTGTGAACAATCTTATCTGCGCTGATGAGAGCGTCTTGAGCTTGGAGTTGCTCTATGACTTTATCGTCGGCTTTAAAGACGTGTTGGCCAGCAAACAAAGGGACTTGTTCGTAGAAAAGACCATCGGGCCCGACAGTTTCAGGGACTTCCAAATTGAACTGTTTGCCAATGAAAAAGTCTTCTTCACCATGTCCAGGCGCTGTATGAACCAGTCCAGTTCCCTGGTCTATTGTGACATGATCTCCAGGTAACAAAGGAACATCATGTTCATAACCCTTACCATGGAAGGGGTGATGACAGATGGTTCCGCCAAGTTTCTCTCCCTTGAACTCTTTGAGAATGTCACAGGATTCTATACCGGCTTTTTCTTTAAAGTCATCCAAAAGTTCCTTGGCAATGATAAGGGTTTCACCAACTTTTAAAGAACCTTTATGATCCGAGTCCTTTTCGACGTCTTTTTTAATTTTGATGAGGAGGTAGTCTACCTCTGGCCCAAAGCAAACGGCGCGGTTCCCTGGAAAAGTCCAAGGTGTCGTTGTCCAAATGACGGCGGCACTTCCTTTTAGCTCGGGGAAATCTGTCTTGCTGACTGGAAAACGCACATAAATGCTTGAAGAGGTTTTATCATGATATTCGATTTCAGCATCAGCCAAGGCAGTTTTCTCAACCACCGACCACATTATGGGCTTAACGCCTTTATAGAGATTTCCCATCATTAAAAAGTCAAATAGGCTTTTAACAATCAGGGACTCTGAATGGAAATCCATTGTTAGATATGGATTTTCCCAGTCACCAAGAACTCCGAGCCTTTTGAATTCAGAGCGCTGGATATCAACCCATTTTTTGGCTTCTTTGCGACAATCAGAGCGAATATGAGCAATGGGAATATCTTCCCAAACCTTTCCGGCTTTTCTAGCTTTCTCTTCAATTTGTCGCTCTATGGGAAGGCCATGACAATCCCAGCCAGGGACGTATGGGGCATCATAGCCTCTCATTTGGTAAGCTTTGATAACGACATCCTTCACAATTTTATTGAGAGAGGTTCCCATGTGAATATGTCCATTGGCAAAGGGAGGACCATCGTGGAGGATGAACTTTTCACAATCCTTTGCGTTCTCTCGTAGTTTTTTGTACAGGTCAATTTTTTGCCATTTTTCAAGAATCTTTGGTTCTTGTGTTGGAAGATTTCCTTTCATGGGAAAGGATGTTCTCGGCAAAAATATTGTTTCCTTGTAACTGACGGTCATTTTATTCCCTTAAGTGAGATGATTCTTGTTCCATTCATAAGGCAATGCATTGCCTTTTTCCAGTGGATTTTTTAAGGGAGAAAATCGAGTTGCAAAATTCAACGGAAGTTGGAGTGTAATTTTTTGGCAAAAGATGGCTCTTACAGACTATATTTTCTTGATATTTTGTGTATAGTATAAGAAAAAATATCGCGTACGGTTTGGAAGGTCCTAGCATGAATCGGGGCTTTATGTTTACGATAAACCGTGATTCTATACCTTATAGGGGAGATAAAATGACAGAGACACTTCCAGAGAGCGCAGTTTTGCCGCCTGATTACAAGCCATCAAAAAGCGAAGACTATATGAGTCCCAAACAGCTGGAGTATTTTCGGCAAAAATTATTGAAATGGCGTTCTGAGTTGTTACATGAATCAGAAGAGACTCTTCACCATCTTCAGGAAGAGGATCATTTCGAGCCAGATATGGCTGATCGCGCAACTTCAGAAACAAATCGTTCTTTGGAACTACGGACACGCGATCGGGAACGGAAGCTGATTTCTAAAATCGATTCGGCGCTAGCGCGAGTTGAAGAGGATACATACGGCTATTGCGAAGAAACAGGTGATCCCATCGGTCTGGCTAGATTGGAGGCGCGTCCCATTGCAACCCTTAGTCTGGAAGCACAAGAACGCCATGAACGGATGGAAAAGACCTACCGCGACGAGTAGATCAATCAGCCCCCGTGAAGATGGCACTTTAACCCATCGTATCTAACTCGGATTTCGTAAGCGATTTCTTTCAAGAGATCACTATGCACCGAATTGGTGGATTGTTGAAATTCTGTCATTTTAGAGACATGCTCATGAGCGAGGCGTCGGCACTGTTTAGAGCGTCGGTCAGTTGTATTCTTTGACCAGAATAATTCTTCGTGGAGCCACTCACTCAGAACAGAATCCATCTCATTTACTTCTGTTTGGAATGTATCTGCTGTGCCTACAGGTTCTTCTGTGCCAACAGGTTCTTCTTGAGCGTAGGTTGGCTGAGAAAACACAATTAATGCAGAGAATAAGACGAACAGTATTTGGGACTTCATAAAGCACTCTCCTTTATAAGGCTTTCCATTTCAGGTTATGGTCAAAACCTTAAAACTTTGTTAGTTCTTATTTTTTAATATTAAACGTTTTTGATACGAATAGAAAGCCCATGATACCAGCGCCTAAGGAATTTTTCGAAATACTTCAGCTTGGAGAGCAAGAAATTCCCGTGCTTTTAAGAAAGAGTCGGACCGCAAAGAGGCTTTCTTTGCGATTTGCTCATACAAAGGATCAGTTGCTACTGACTGTGCCACCGGGTATTTCTCAGCGTGCGGCCAGAAAATTTATACATCAATCCCACGACTGGATTATTTCTAAGGCTCAAAGGCCCGTGAAGCGTGAGGCGTTCACCGATGGGGTGCAAGTGCCAATTTTGGGAAAACCCTACGTTTTTAGGTATCATGAGGGAAAGCGAGCTCATGTTTGGGTAGAGGGACAGGAAGTTTCCTTTAGGGGACCAGAAGAAAGGCACCAGTTCATCACGGAAAAATGGATTCGACAGCTCGCCCAATCTTATTTGGAAGAGTGTAGCCAGGATTATGCCGCTATGATCGGTGCTCAACTTAACCAGGTGCGGGTTCGAGATACAAAATCCCGATGGGGGAGCTGTTCCGGAGAGGGGAATATTTCTTACTCGTGGCGTCTTGCCTTTGCGTCTCTCGAAGTGGCTCACTATGTGTGCGTCCATGAAACAGCCCACCTAAAGGAAATGAATCATGGACCAGATTTTTGGAAGATTGTAGAGCAGCTATGTCCAGACTATAAAATCCATAGAACTTGGCTGAAAAAAAATGGATCCCAACTGTTTCGGTTCGGTTCGTAAATTTTCCCATTGCAAACAGTAGGTAGTAAAAATTGTTTTGACTTCTGTCATTCGGCCTATTCATACTACCAATTAGTATAAATGCAATTGTTGCGCATAGTGTTATAAACATGCAATGCGTAGAGTTGTAAAAAAAGTCTGGGAGAATAATAATGAAAAAATCACTTAAAAACGTCCTTTCCGTATTCGCAGTTATAACCAGCATAGGTTTAATGTCTAGTTTTGAGGCAAATGCGTGGGTCTCTGCTGACTTGGCAACGGTTGGTTTGGGGGCAGCGAATGATGCTTTCAGTAATACAAATACAGTATCCACACGTATTAAAGGAGTTGTGGACGAAATACCTAGTTTTGAATACGAGGGTTCTGGAAACTCCGATTTCGTTGGTAAGGGGGTAATGGCAGAGGATTACACGGCACGTCTTATGAGAGCAGTTGATTCAGTTACAGAAGTAGAATCGAAATTGGCTAAGAAGGCACCTAATAAAGTTGACAAAAGAACGATGGATCAAGTCAAAAATTATTGGCTCGCAAATCCTGATGCTTCGAGTACCTACAGAAAAAAAATTGGCGATAGAACTGAGGGTTTAATGGTTGACCGTCAGGATTATTATTACTTTGCAGATTTTCTTGGAAATGATGCAATGGACGAAATAGCTCGTCTTAACTCAGTGGGTGCTCTGACAGGAACAGCAGGAATATCTCCAATTGATATGTTTGTTAAGTCTCAACGTGTGAAAACGCCTGATTTTGACCAAGAATCAGCCAGAGAAAACAATGCAGCGCGCATAATGATTGAAGATGCGCAAGAATTGGCACGTGTCTTTAATACGAAAGATGCTAAAAAAGCTCGCAAGAAATTACTTCGGATCGTGGAAGATAGGGGTAAGTGGGCAAGCTTCGAAGCACTTGAAGGCAGTAGAGGTGATGTCATAAGAGCACAACTTCTGGAGTGGTCACGACTGTCTGCAAAAGAATTTAACAAGAGATACAAAACCGAAATCAGGCTCAGCTTAAGAGAATCAGCAGAAGAACTATTTGACCCTGCAGATAAAGAGCTTGTCAAATCTGTTCAGTCAGGAAATGTGGTCGCTACGTTTAACTTGTTTCAACTTTTAGCTCCTTTGGTGGATAAAAATGATGCTGAGGCGGGAACTATTTTAGTGGCTGTTCTCAAGTCACTTTCTCAGCAAAAGTTTTCTCCTGCAGTGAGCATGCTTGGTCAGGTCTACAGGTTTGGTTGGTGGGGTGAGGATAGAAATGAAAATCTCGCCAGTATGTATTGGGCAATGCTTCCTAACGACAAAAATGCCTTGGAAAGTAGACACCAAGTGAGGGGCAAGTTTGTAGAAGGGAAATCCGATTTGTATCGGGCAGCAGGATTAGGAAACGCCCATGCTCTTAAGGACCAAAGAACCACACTAAGAAATGAAAGGGTTCTAAAATGGTTGAAGATTCTTGGGAGCGCAAGCTTGGTAGGATTAACGGCGGCTGAGCTTGTTGTAGGTGCAGCTCTTCCGATTCCATTGCCACCGCTTCCAATACCATAAGAATCTTAAGTAGAATAATCCCTACGGGAGAGAGGCGGAGGTGAAAACCCCGTCTCTTTCTGGCAGGAAAGTTCAACTTCTAACTTAGGATTGTTGAACGGTTAAAAAGTTAAATTTTTACTTTGAATACAAGAGATAACGATATTTACTTTGACTTAATAAGAATGTGTCGTTCATAATATGAATACTAAATGTCTGGGAGAATAATAATGAAAAAGCCACTAGGCTATATGGTGTCGTCATTTGCCATTTTAACAATTTTTGGAAGCTGCTTAGCCGGTGATGCATGTGCAAAATCGGAAGTGCTAGATGCTGAGGAACAAAATGTGAAGCCTCAAAAAGCTTCTAAAAGAAATTTAGTAGCACGTATGTTCTCGTCGGCGAAAAATAGAATTGTTAGAAAGTTTTCTGGGCTGTTTGGGATTAGACTTAATGATGAGTCAGCTTCTGCCCTCAGGCCAATTTCGTTATCCATCTCAAATGACGTGCTCACCCTAACACCTAAAGAAGCCATTGAAGGCACAAGCGTTTCGGAAAATTTATCACCAAAGGCCATCAAGGCAACTCGGCGTGCCATGGTAGCAATTGGTCTCGCTGATACGGTGGGTCCTGTTTTGGAAGTTAAGGATACGGATGAAGCTCGGAAAATGCTAAATGAAGTCATTGCTGAGCTCCGGAATGGAACAAAGTTAAGCCAGCTTGATCCAGACACCTTTAGAAAAGAAATAAAAGCCCTTTCAAAAGTTGCTGAGGGCTCAGGGGATGAACTTAAAGAGGGGCTTACCACTACAGTTGCACATTTTCATAGCCGTAGTGAAGAAGAGCTAAAAAGAGCCAATGCGTCGGGCAGTTCGCTGGCACGGATGAATTTAGTTAAGTTTAAGGCGAGAGCCCATTTGAACGGTGCTTCGATTACGGGTGATGTGATTTCAGAGGCCATGTCTCTTGCGGGTGATGGTGTAGTAGAGGCTCTAACATTTCTTGGATTCGCATATGAAAAGGGTTTATTTGGTTTAGATCGAGATACGTTTCTAGCGGCACAATTCTATCGTCACGCTGTTGCCGCAAATGATCCAACAGCAGGCCCCCTTTTAAAGGAATTAACCAGAACTTCTTCTGGGGTTGGGGGAAAAAAATTGGGTAGTGTGATGGATCCGGGCGGGGTAGTAGGGCCTTTTGGAGGAATAGCAGGGTTTTAAAACTAAAGTCTGGGAGGCGAAGGTACTATGATTGAGTAGGGTGACTTTGACATTCTTTGAAATTCAAACTTTGAGAAATGGCTAAATATATGGGCTGCGCATCGGGCACTAACAGGACGATTTCAGGCCTAAAATGGTTGGTTGTGTGTCGGAGACTAACAGGACGATCTAAAGCCTAAAAAGACTTTAGAAGAGTAGATTGAGAGTCGGAAGGTAAAATTGGGAAGGTAATTCAGGAAGGTAATCATGAATATAAAACAGATAGCTACGGTTGTAGCCCTATCTCTGATGGGGACAATGCAGATGAATTCGGTTTGGGCTGACGGAGTGTTTGACGTCTTAGGAGATGTAGCTGGGATACTTGGAGATGCAGAAGGTTTGTCTGATAGACATACAGGGAAAGCTGTTTCTGCGAAAAAAAAAATGGATCCGGAAAAAGTAACCTTAACGCCCAATTATTTTAAGAGGGTTGGCTCTGTATCTAAAATATATAGGTTTTTAAGAAATAGAAAATTATCTAATGCCTTCGAATTTTCTGAACTAATTCACACTTCAGGACATCTAATGTTAGACAATGAAGCATATTATAAGGAATCAAATCTTACTTCTGTTGATAAAAAATTACGTACCATAACCAACAGGGGAGCAAAAATTAGACCTGAGAATTTCTTTATAGGATCTAAGCCTACTTACGATAAAGTTACGGCAAATACTAATAATTTGGCGGTAGAAAAATACAATGAGGCTATGGACCTATTTGAGCAGATTGGGAGTAGGAAGTTCAAAAACCTTTTTACACGGCAAAAGTTAAGTCAGTTCGTAACTGCTGTTAAGGAAGGTGATGTTACTGAAATCGTAAATATGGGATCAGATGCAAAGAACAGAGTTGTAAACTATATGACGTCTCTTCTTGAAGAGAAAAATCCAGAAAAGGCACTAAAAAGTCTACTTTTCGAAAGAGCGAGTAACCTTTTAGTAGAGGTTGAAAGGCATTTAAAAAGCATTGTTACGAAAAGTGCCGTAGCTTCATATAACTTGGCTTTAGTGTACATGCGGCAAGAAAGCAACCACGGTCATAAGGGAGAGCTGGGTGAGTATATAATGGAATATTTAAGAAAACCTGCTTCAAAAGGGTTTGCGCCTGCGGCCTTTACCTATGCTTATTTAAATCGTAAAGGAATCTTTTCTCCGAAAAATTATGGATTGGCTGAATCGCTCTTTGAGATGATAGAAAACGTGGATCCTAGAGCGCCATTTATGAAGGCTCGGATGATGCTGAGCAGCGCTATTTTCAATAACTTGGATTTTAATTCTGAAAAGAAAAGAGATACAGATCTTCTCAATTCAGAAGCTATGCCTTCACTAAGAAAGGCTGCTGCAATGGGCTATGAGCCAGCGAACAGCAATTATACTTGGAAGGTGAGAAGGAAGGATCTCGCAATCTATTCAAGACCTTTTATAAAGGTGTTCAATGCCGCAAAGGGACTCTTGAGACTGTAAAAAGCAGCCTAAAATTGATGGAACATGAAGAGAGTTTTGGATAGTGTATGGAGTTTTGAACTGGGTCTTTAATAGGCATTTTTGCACTCATCCAGAACTTTCTTTTGCAATTAATAAGATTGTATGTTCTTCCGTGAGATCCAAAAGAATGTATCCGGATAACGTTGTGCAAAAGTGCTAAATTTTTAGCTCAAATATTGACTTAAAACACATCCTTACCGAATTTCTGTATAAAAGCATTGACCTTCCTTTGGCAATGGGTATCATGCTCGAGGATAAATTTGCCCCTGTGGCGGAACTGGTAGACGCGGTAGACTCAAAATCTATTTCCCGCAAGGGAGTGGGAGTTCGACTCTCCCCGGGGGCACCAAGTAAATTGAGGAATTTTTTATATGATTTCCTTTAAGTATCTGGGGAATGATTCATGACGATTGCCGTCAAGCCGGAGTCAAAGAAACGGACTGGGATGCTCCATATTCCACAAGGCATATGGGGAATAGGACTTTCAAATCTATTTATCAATGTTTCCATGGTCATGGTGTATAGCCTTTCCGCCATTTTCTTAACATCCGTGCTAGGGGCAAGTGCGGCGGTCATGGGGCTTTTGGATGGAGTGGTTGAGGCCGTTGCCCTGACCAGTCGTATTTTTTCTGGCGTCCTAAGTGACTATCTGCGACGACGCAAGTTGCTTTTGGGTTTTGCCTACGGACTTGCCTTTATCTCACGTATAATGGTTGCTCTTTCTGCGAGCGTGGGTGGTTTTTTTGCTGGGAGATTAACGGATCGACTGAGCAATGGATTACAGGCAGCGCCTCGAGATGCTCTCGTGGGCGATATTGCGCCGAAGGAGATCAAGGGTGAGTGCTATGGCTTGCGCCATGCTCTGACCGTTGTGGGGTCTTTTGCTGGAGCCCTGGTGGTTATCCCCATTATGTATTTCACCGACGATGACTTTTATGCGGTTTTCTGGGCCGCCTGTGTTCCGGCTCTTATAGGATCTGTCCTTCTGTTCTTTATGGTGAAAGACCCCCTTCTCCATGCCAAGGCTCAGGGGAAGGAAATAAAAGGGCCCAGAGGTAAACTTCAGTGGCGTGACCTTCACTCTTTTAGTGGGGATTATTGGGGGCTTATTGTTGTTGCCTCGATGTTTATGCTCGCCAGATTTTCTGAGGCTTTTCTTATCTTAAGGGTGAAGGGGCTGGGCGTTAGCTTGGTATACATATCCCTCGTCATGTTAGTCATGAATCTATTCAATTCGTTAAGTGCATATCCAGCAGGCGTATTGTCAGATCGCTTTGATCGCCGAATACTTTTGGGCATAAGTTTTGGGGTTCTTGTGCTTTCAAATTTGACTCTGGCATTTGCAACGACAATTTGGGTGGCATTCATCGGTGTGGCCCTGTGGGGTGCGCAAATTGGGATGAGTCAGAGTCTCTTGATGACCATGGTGGCTGATCGGTCGCCAGAGAAACTAAGAGCCACAGCTTTTGGATTCTTTTATTTCGTAAATGGCATTCTTCACCTGATCTCAAGTTGGGGGGCGGGTGTCATATGGGATTTCTATGGTCCAGCCTACACGTTCATCTCCAGTGCAATTTTTGCGAGCATCTCTCTATTGGGTGTGGGATTTTTAAGGAAAGTGACACAGTAAGCCAGTCTGGAGGCCGGGACCGGAATCGAACCGACGTACAAGGATTTGCAGTCCTCTGCATAACCACTCTGCCACCCGGCCACCTTTGTTTCGTATAGTGTGTGTCGTGGGTGAGGTCAAGGTTGTTGTTGAAATTGCAGCCTAAAATAGGGCGGTTTATTGTAGTTCCGATTTGAGAAGTTCTTTTAGCACCGTGGTGTCGCGCGTCGAAACCCAGCGATCACCCGTTTCATTCCAGGAAAAATGATGAGCGCCGCTTTTGGGGGATGAGAGCCAAATTTGTTGTGTGGGTTTATGGAGATTCAGCAAATACTGGTCACCGTTCTCAAATTCGATCGTTAATATACCCTCGTGGAAATCCACATCGGCCTTCTCTCCAAGCTGTTCTTCTAATTGCTCAGAAAGGGATTGGAGGTGGTTCAGGGCCCGAGTTTCAAAAGGAATTTTGAGAGTGTGCATGGCAGTTTCCAGAGTATTGACTAAAAAATAGGCAGATCACAGCTTCTCTTTGTAGTATAATGGAAATTAGAATGCAATAAGTGGGGATTTCATGAAGGCGTGTGTGTTACATAAACAAGCTCCCATTGAGACCAAGCCATTGGTGATCGAGGAGGTGCATACACCAGTTGTCTGGGCTAATGAAATTCGTATTCGCATACACGCCTGTGGAGTATGTCGGACCGACTTGCATATCGTCGAGGGGGATCTTCCCATGAAAAGGAATCCCACCATTCCAGGGCATCAGATCGTGGGTGCCGTGACTGAAATCGGAAATGGCGTCACTGAATATAAAATTGGGGATCGCGTCGGGGTGGCTTGGGTTAACCAAGTTTGTGGGGTGTGTAATTTTTGCATAACTGGTCGAGAAAATCTTTGTGATTCCATTCAGTATACTGGTTGGACAACCAGCGGAGGCTTTGCCGAAGAGATTGTGGTTCCCGTTGGGACAAGCTATCCAATTCCAAAACAATATGATGACTTAAATGCGGCCCCACTTCTTTGTGCAGGGATCATTGGTTATCGCGCATTGCGACTTACGGGCATCGATCAATGGAAAGGGGCTCGTGTGGGATTATACGGCTTTGGATCAGCAGGACATATTTGTCTTCAAATTTTGAAAGACTGGGGTGCAGACGTCTATGTATCGACCCGTGATAAAAAAAAGCACCAAGCTCTGGCAGAACAGATGGGCGCCCATTGGGTGGGAGGAGAAGGAGATATCCCCCCCGATAAATTAGACGCGGCAATTATTTTTGCACCGTCGGGGAAAGTTGTTCCCATTGCTCTTCAGGGCTTAAACAAGGGGGGCACAATTGTTCTGGGCGGGATCTATATGTCAGATATACCGTCTCTTAAGTACGAACTAATATACGATGAGCGGATAATCCGCAGTGTCACCAACTATACCCGCAGCGATGGAGAGCTATTTCTTAAAGAGGCTGCTAAAATTGGAATCAAGCCTGAGATCGAAGTCTTCTCCATGGAGACGGCAAATGAGGCTCTTATTGCTCTGAAAAATGATGCGATACAAGGGTCAGGCGTTCTTGAAATCCAATGATGAGATGTTTGCTCAAAAGTCTTTTTCTTTTGCTCCTGTTTCAGTGTACTCTCATAGGGCACGGAAAGGGAGCCCTTATGAAGGAAAGTGACGCCCAAATGTTTCGCAACCAGATGGTTGAGTTGCAATTGGCAAGCCGAGATATTTTAGATCCGACTGTTTTGAAGGTCATGGGAGAAACGCCTCAGCATCTTTTTATTCCCGAGGAAGTCCAGCATTTGGCTTATCGAGATGGCCCGCTTCCCATCGGTTGGGAGCAGACAATCTCTCAGCCCTATATTGTTGCCTTTATGACCCAGGCGGCCCAATTAACACCAGAAAGCAAGGTGCTTGAAATCGGAACAGGATCTGGATATCAGGCAGCGATTCTGTCTCAACTCTGCCAGGAAGTCTTTACCATTGAAATCGTAGAGCCGCTGGGCAAAAGGGCCCAGAGCCTTCTCAAGGAACTACACTATAGCAACGTTCATGTAAGAATTGGCGATGGCTACAAGGGGTGGCCCTCAGAGGCTCCCTATGATGCGATCCTTTTGACGGCTGCTCCAGAGGAAGTTCCCCAGGCATTGCTTGATCAACTCAAAGTTGGAGGCCGTCTTATTGCGCCCATTGGAAAGAATATTCAAGAGCTCGTGCGTATTACCAAGACCAAAGAGGGCTTAGTTCGCCAAGTCTTGCTCCCCGTTCGATTTGTTCCCATGACCGGGGGCGATTGAGGGGGATAGAGAGATTTTTTTATTGTATCAAGTGGGTAGGGAAGTGCATTAATGCGAGAGAGGGTATGGAGCTGAGAATTGAATTGAGAAGTTGTTCTGACGATTTTAAGGCATTGATCCAAGAAGACATGCAGCTTTTCCCACGGGTATGAAATGTGCTTTTTTTTGCCTTCGCTTTCGGCTACGCCGGCCACTGCTTCGGCCTAATCGGCCTACCCTTGCGCCACGCGTAGCCCGAAGGGCGTGCACATAGCACAGTTGAAACTCCAGTCCGTCTTCGCTTTCAGCTACGCCGGCCACTGCTTCGGCCTAATCGGCCTACCCTTGGCTGCGCCACGCGTAGCCCGAAGGGCGTAGAAAAAAAGTATGGGAAGCTGTTCTAGCTCGCCTTCGCCAAGGCTATGGCGGACAACCTATCTCTAACGATTCCGGTCGTCGCCCACCCAAGAGGGTGGCCTGCCAACCGAAGCTCGTAAGAGCGTAGGTTGGTGGAGTCACGGGGGATCGAACCCCGGACCTCTACAATGCCATTGTAGCGCTCTCCCAGCTGAGCTATGACCCCACAGGCTGTTGGAAACATACATTTCCACTTACGAGGTTGGCAAGTGAAAAGTAAGCTTTAGCTATTAAAAGTGCGATTCCAGTCGGTTTTATTTTTAAGGGCCAGGGTACGTCCCTTGTCTAAGGAGTGGGCCTTATTCCAGTCTTTCTGGAAGAAGTCCAAAAGTTCCGTTACAATTTTGCCTGACAACGCAAAACTGATCTCTCTGTTTTCGTCTAAAGATATTTTAGAGAGACTCGCGGATCCGATTATAGCTTCTTTCTCATCCACAATGATAAGCTTGGTGTGAACGTAGTGGTTGGTATTCAATCTTACATCAACGTTAGCCTTCGCCATGGTGTTTTGTGCTTCAAAATTTGGATCAGTGGCATAGCTGGTGGGAAAAGGCATCATAAGCACCTGGACTTTGATGCCTTTTTTGACAGCATTCGCAAGAATCTTTAGTGTCATCTCATCGTTAAGATATTGTTGGTAGACATGTAGGCTTTTCTTGGCAGAGCGCAGAAAATTATGAAATATTTCCTTCTGACCTTCGGGGCCAATAATAAGCCTAGAAGAATCCGAACTGTTTCTGTAGGGCTGATTTACCCAATCGGCTAGGAATAGATTGTGAGCTTCACGCAGTTCTGTACTGTAATCTTTCTGATGGAGAATAACCCCTAAATCTCGGCAAACGTCAAAAGTCATTCCATCGAATCCTCCACTTGTTAAAAGCAATGTTTCATTGTCGACGAGAATAAATTTTGCATGAAAATGCCCCGTTGGGTGATTCTTTCTATAGTATTTCGGTTTTTGGTGAATGGGGATACCTGCATTTGCAAGCTTGCTGTATGCCTCTGTGGATGATTCTTTATTGAAAGCATGCTTGTACTGATCGTGTTCAGCAATAACTCTTATGCTTACATTTTCTCTTTTTTTCTGAATAAGAAGATCTACTACCTTGAGGTGTTTTAAATGATAGGCGTAGATATCTATGGATTTACGGGCTTGCCTAATTACTTTCTCAATTTTTGAAAAAGCATTCTCAGGATATGTGATCAATTCTACATTTTCAGTCTCTGAGGATGCTTGCGCTTCCCAGGCAAATAAAGCGAAGTATAAAAGTATGTAAATTCGAAGAATATTTTTTATCTTCATATTTTTTCCTGTGACTCACTGAAAAACTATCTGAATTACTCGCACGCTATCAGCCCTTTTTAAAGTTTTCAAGATCATTGAAGGGGTCCCAACGGATTTTTTTCAACAACCTGACTTGTTTATGAAATCTAGTAATAATATAAGTGTGTTAAAGCGGGCGTAGCTCAATGGTAGAGTAGAAGCTTCCCAAGCTTAAGACGGGAGTTCGATTCTCCTCGCCCGCTCCACTTTTTATAATTTCTTATTCATGACGGCTTTATAAAGACGATTTTTGCTGTTCCATATGATCTTTCTTCTTCCAAATGAAACGTTGCCGGCAAAATGAGTTTTTCTTTGCTCGCAATTTCGCAGACGATAAGCGTATCCTCAAAGATCCAGCCCATCTCATCCAGGGCCTGTAAACAGGGGAGCACCAGATCTTTTCCATAAGGGGGGTCGATGAATATCAAGGTGCAAGGTTGCGTAGGGTGGGGCGGGTGTGTTGCATCCGAGGCAAGAACAGAAACCTGCTTTTCAGCCCTAAGAAGGGCTGTGTTTTCCTTCAGGACGCTGAGGGCTTTTGAATTGTTTTCCATAAAGGTAACGTGAGAGGCTCCTCTGGAAAGAGCTTCAAATCCCATGGACCCAGAACCAGCAAAGGCATCCAATACATGTGCGTTTTCAAGGATGTTTTTTCCTGAGAGAGGATCGACCTGATGAGCAATAATATTAAACACAGATTCTCGCACACGATCCATAGCAGGGCGCGTGATACTTGCGGGAGGAATCTTTAAAACTCTCCCACGATGTGAACCACTAATGATGCGAATTGAAGCCATTATTTTTGCTTTCAGCCTATGGGGAATTTTGACCCCAGTTGCTCCTTTAATATACGTTGAGGGATTTCTTGAAGCTTGCCCTTGTCTAAATTTCCCAAGTGAAAGGGACCATAGGAAAGGCGAATGAGCCGACTTACCATGAGGTCCAAATGGGCTAAAATCTTTCTAATTTCCCTATTTTTCCCCTCTGTAAGCGTAAGCATAATCCACGAGTTTTTTCCCGTTTTTCGGTCTATGGCGGCTTGGATGGGAGCATAACGAATGCCGTCGACTGTGATGCCTTTTTGCAGGTCTTTGAGGGCCTTCTCGTTGATATGACCGTAAACGCGGACGCGATATTGCCGCCGCCATCCTGTGGTGGGGAGCTCTAAATGCCGGGCCAAGGAACCATCATTCGTTAACAACAAAAGCCCTTCTGTGGCCAAGTCCAGCCGCCCAACGGAAATAACACGAGGAAGGTTTGGATGATGGGATTGTATGTACTCAAATACGGTGCTACGTCCTTGAGGATCTTTATGGGTTGTCACAAGATCCGTGGGTTTATGAAATTTCCACAAACGGATGGGTTCCTTTTTTGGAAGAGGCTCTCCATCAACAGTAACGGTATCTGATTCGGTGACGCAAAATGCGGGGGATTCTAGGACCTTTCCATTGACGGCAATTCTTCCTTGCAAAATCCACGCTTCGGCTTCTCGACGCGAGCACAAGCCGGCATGGGCGATAGCCTTTGCAATTCGCATAGAGGAAGTCGCTTGTTGGGTGCTCATAGACTAGCTTGAAGCTTTCACGAGATGTGCGAAAATTTTGTTATCTGCAGGAGATATTTCATATTCAGGGTGCCACTGAACACCCAGACAGAACTCATATTTTGGTTCCTCGATTCCCTCGATGACCCCATCAGTGGCATAGGCATTCACAATCAGAGAATTTCCCGGGCTTTTTACAGCCTGGTGATGGGCGCTATTCACCATGATGGTTTCTTGCTGCACAATGGACTTTAGCAAAGTATTGGGCTCTATGGTGACGCTGTGGCCTGGTTCGTGGCGGGGATTGGGTTGTTCATGGGCGAGTGCTTCGGGAATATCATCAGGGATATGTTGAATAAGACTGCCTCCTAGGGCAACGTTTAGGATCTGGTGCCCTCCACATATACCCAGAATTGGCATATTCCTCTCTAAAGCGCCTTTTGTCAGAGCAAGCTCGAACAGGGTACGATCTTTTTTGATTTGAACACGCGGATGGACAGTATCGTCACCAAATAGGGAAGGATCGATGTCAAAATCTCCCCCGGTGATAATTAAGCCGTCTACCAGGTCCAAATATTTGTCCACCAGGTCTAAGGAATGTGTAAGGGGAACAGGCATTCCACCAATTTTGCTGATGGACGTGCAATAATTTTCTCGCAATGCGTACCAAGGGTATTTAGAATAGCCACCAGATGATACGTGATCGCATGTCAGGCCGATGATGGGTTTAAGTGTTTTCATAACCCTAATGCTAAGGGTTTTAGCTAAATTTTGCAACGAAAAGGAAAGAAAGTGCCGTTGAATCCTATGCTGCTCGCAATAGAACAAGCAGAAATGGCAGCTCAAGCCGATGAAGTTCCCATTGGGGCGGTTCTTGTGGATGGGGAATCTGGGAAAATTATAGCTGCCGCTCATAATCTTATGTGCACGCGACGCGATCCCATAGCCCATGCGGAAATTTTGGTCATACAGGAAGGATGTCGAAAAAGTGCTCAAATGCGCTTGGCGGAATGCGATTTATATGTGACCCTCGAGCCATGTCCCATGTGTGCCCAGGCCATTTCCTTTGCTCGGATTCGCCGTCTGTACTTTGGGGCTTACGATCCTAAGGGCGGTGGTGTGGATCATGGGGCCAGAATTTTTGACCAGCCCACATGCCATCATCGTCCTCAAGTATATGGTGGAATGGAAGAAGTGAGGTGTCGTCAGCTGCTCAAAAATTATTTTGCCGCGAAGAGATAAACTTTATTCTATTGTAGCCCCAAAAAAGAGTTGCTATAGAGAGATCATAGTCCTGTTCTGAAGGGAAAGAGAGAATGTTAAAACGTGCTTCACGTTCACCAATTCATGATGGAGATGATAAGCTTCTTTTTGAGGGGCCTGCTCCTGGTACATTGATTCAGCATTTTAAAGATGAAGTGACCCACGAAGGCAAACAAGTGCCTATTCCTGGGAAGGGCGTTTTAAATAACCGAATCTCAGAATTTCTTATGACAAAGTTGGCAGATATAGGCGTGCCAAATCACTTTATAAAGAAATTAAATATGCGTGAGCATTTGGTTAAGTCACTTGAAGTTCTCCCGGTTCGCGTCATTGTAAGGAATATTGCTACGGGAACTTTTGTAAAGCGCTTAGGCGTCAAAGAAGGCAGCCCATTGCCGCGGGCGATCGTAGAATTCTATTACAAGATTCCAGATGGAGATTACACCCTTGTAAACGAAGAGCATATTGCTGCCTTCGGTTGGGCCACACCTGCTGAAATAGATGAAATACTTTCGATCAGCATGCGGACCAATGACTTTTTGATGGGTCTTTTTCTGGGCGTAGGAATCAGTTTGGTGGATTTTAGGCTTGAATTTGGCAGGCTTTCCTTTAGCACATGGGACGAAACACGATTGGCAATCACCGATGAAATTAGCCCCGACAGCTGTCGACTTTGGGATTTAGCATCGGGGGAAAAATTTGGAAAGGACAGAGTCCGCGCAAATTTGTCTAACTTTGAATATGGTTATAAGGAGATTGCCGAACGTTTAGGCCTATTGCCCTCTATGCCAATGGAAAAAATTATAGGAGATTTATTTAGTGGCGATGAAGCCGGAAGAGATTAAATCTTTGATTCTTGAGGCATTCCCTGGGTCTGATGTTCAGATACAAGATCTTGCTGGTGATGGAGAGCATTATGCTGCTCATATAGTTTCCCAGTCTTTCCAGGGGAAAACGCGCGTGGAACAACATAAAATGGTTTACGGTGCCCTTCAGGGGCGTATGGGAACCAAGCTTCATGCTTTATCCTTAAAGACGTCTGCTCCACAGGAATAGTTACGTTTGGCTTTGCTGTGCAACGTCGAACTGAGTCCACTCACAATGGCGATGCAATGGTTTTTGTTTTGTTTTCCTGGATCTCGCGCTCATAAGAAATTATAAGGCGCGCCTATCGGCTTGCCAAGAATTCCTAATGGCCGAGATGACGGAATGAGGTTGACTGCTCACGTCGCAACGCAGCGAAGACGATGGCCGAGATGACGGAATGAGGTTGACTGCTCACGTCGCAACGCAGCGAAGATCACGGAATGAGGCAGTATTGACTCGGTGCGAGTCTTTAGAGAGGGGAAGTAAAGAAGTCCGCACAACGACGTCATCAACCATGTTTATGAAGAAAGTTTAAAAAAGGACAAAAAAGGCAGAAGATAGGGACTTTCAGGATAATGATTTCGTATTCGTACAACAATAATTGTATCAGAAAGTATGCTAGAAAAACCATTCTAGCATTACTTAAAAATTGAGCAAACATCTAATTTTTGTTATATATTTAATTTATAGGGTTTACCTTACTAATTTATTATACTTGTTCTATTATTTCAACATACTTATCCTATTACTTCACCAAACCTGCCATATGCAGTTTAGCTGTATTGCAAAAAATATACATTTTTTTCTTGCTTTGTTGATTTGTGTGGGCTATAAAGGAACTAATTTCAAAGGATGTCATTAATTTGGCATTGTTCTTTGAGGGAGATGAGATCCTAGGGGCACTGGGGTTTTATCGCGGAGCAATCTAAACTCAAGGAACGTACTTAGCCCATTCTCAATCTAAAAACGAGAAGAAGATACCTTCCCTTCTTCTCGTTTTTTTATGCCTAATTTTTTTATCTCTGTTTTTCATTCATCCCATAAGATGTTAATATGAATGTGATATTATAAAAAATGAAAGAGCAGGGAATGGCCATCAAAGGGACGCAAAAGAAAACATCAAAGGTAAAAGCTCAGAAGAATATTGCCAAAAACCCTCTTCTTGCAAAGGATTTAGGCCTCCCTAAGTTTAGCTTCAAGAAGCTGACAAAGGCCCCTCTGAGTTTCGATGGGGGTGGTGCTCAAGACGCGACATTATTCCACTTAAGCTCCCATGAGCGTGCTCGCCAAGCCCTAGAGTTTGGTTTGCGTATGTCTGAGTCAAAGTTCAACATTTTTGTGGTAGGAGATGACAAGAGCGGTCGGATGAGGAGCACTCGGGCATTTTTAGAGGCTCATACGAAAAACTTTCCCCTTCGATCCGATTGGATCTATGTCAATAACTTTAAGCAGCCTCATATTCCTAGGCCTTTCGAACTGCCGCCAGGGTACGGTAAGAAATTTTGCAAGCGTTTGAGGCGGAGCGTAAATGAGATTAAAGAGACCTTGCCCAGGCTCTTTACATCACCGGAATACTCTCTACAGGTTCAAAGCGAGAGCGGCAAACTGGAAGATCAGATTAAAGTGGAGGTGGAGAATCTGAAGAGATTTTCTAATTCCCACGGTTTAGATCTTCAACATGGTGCTGATGGCGCCCTCATGGTTGTATTATTGGCGCCCGAGGGGGAAGAACCCAAATCCTATGAGCAGTTAACAGAAGCGGAAAAAAAGGAAGTAGATTCCATTTGGAAACTGATCAAGCATGAGTTGAATCAAATTACCCATCGGGCCCGGGAAGGCGGAGAGGCGCTCTCTAGTTATGTGGAGGATATGCGCAGGAATGTGGCTAATTTTGCCATAACGCCTTTAATTGACGATTTGAAATCGGATTTCTCGGGATTCTGTGAAATAGGGGAGTGGATAGATAGTCTTAAAGAAGACATTCTGGATAATCTTCATCTGTTTCTAGAGGAAGAAGAAGCCAACGAGAAGAAAGCAAAAGAAAAGGTTCCTCTTCAGGACCGATATGCGGTCAACTTATTGGTGGATCACAGTGAAGATAGAAGCGGTCATGTCGTCCTTGAGCCCAATCCTACCTACGAGAACCTTTTTGGGTCCATCAAATATAAATCGTCTCCCAACGGATACGAGACAAATTTTACCATGATCCATGCGGGGGCGCTCCATTGCGCCAATGGGGGCGTTCTGATTTTGCGAGTAGATGCAATTGCTCACGACTTAGACGTGTGGAGCCATTTAAAGGCTGCTTTACGGGATGGGGAGATCCGCATTGAAGAGCTTTATCGAGTTAGCGGGATTCCCGTTCTGGAAGCGCCAGAGCCAGAGCCTATTCCTCTGAATATAAAGATAATACTAGTGGGGGCCCCTTGGTGGTACAACAGCTTTTTCTATATGGACCCAGAGTTTCAGTCCTATTTTCAAATCAAAGCGGATATTGATAGCGAGCTGTTGGCTGATTCTAAGAATCTACCCGTTTATGCCCATCTTATTGAGCAATTTTCCAAAAATGAGTTGGAGCTAAGCTGTAATCCTTCATCCATCAAGTGTCTTCTGGGACATGCTTCCCGGTGGGCATCCAATCGCAAGAAGCTGACGTCTCAATTTGAGCACGTAGAAGAATTGCTTGTTGAAGCAGCCACCTATACGAAATTGCGGAATGGGAAATCTGTTTCCGTTGATGACATTAAGGAAGCCTTTGAGGGCCGGCGGCTTCGAAATGCTCGCTTTGAGGATCGGTATCAAGAAGATTTACACTCTGGTCATTTAATGATCGATACCAAAGGATCCGTTGTAGGTCAGGCCAATGCCCTGACAGTCCTCGAAACAGGGGGATATTCCTTTGGGGTTCCGAGCCGTGTATCCGCACAAGTTTCTGCGGGCGAGCATGGCGTAATTAATATTGAGCGGATGGTAGAAATGAGTGGCCCCATTCAACAGAAGGGGGTTTTGGAATTGGAAGGATTCCTAAATGGTACCTTTGGGCAGAAATTCCCGCTGTCATTTTCTTGCTTTGTCACTTTTGAACAAAATTATTCCGAGGTAGAAGGGGACAGTGCCTCTCTTGCCGAAGTCTGCACAATCCTTTCGGCTCTTTCGGGATGTCCCATACGTCAAAACATTGCCATCACAGGTTCAATCAATCAGCTGGGACAAACTCAAGTTGTTGGTGGCATCAATCAAAAGATCGAAGGTTTCTATAAGGCTTGTAAATCTAGGGGCTTTACAGGAGACCAAGGGGTTTTGCTGCCAGAAGCCAATCGAGAGAATATCATTCTAAAAGATGAACTTGTCCAAGATATCAAGAAAGGCAATTTTCATATCTGGACGGCCAAAAATATCAAAGAAGCAATTGAGACCCTAACAGGTGTATCTGCCGGGTCTCCAAAAAATCTCTCCAATAAAGACACTATCTTTGGCAAAGTTTATGCAAAACTAGAATCCTATGATAAAGCCATATCAAATCGGCTTCGGGGGAGATAGACGTCCAATGGATAAGTAGAATATTATTGGCTCAACCGTACGACCCAAAGCTTAAAAGCTTATTATCCGGGGTACGGCTCAGAAGCATCTTTAATAACACATTTTAAAATAGCCCCACTATAAAATAGCGGGGCTATATATTTAGAATGTTTTCTTTCAGTGCTTTTAATTAACTGCTGCTACTTGGTTGATGTTGGGCGTCACCTATCAAATTTTCTTCTTGAAGGAGCTTTTCAAATTCTTCTCTTAGATATATATTAAAGTCTTTTACACTATCAAAATTCAAAACGTGCATTATGTAGTCCTTGTAGGCAGATAAGTTGGGATAAACTGGTTTTTCTGTTTCTAATCTTGCAGCTGTGAAGTCAATAAGAGCTCTATATATTTCATCATTTCTTATAAAATTTTGATCTTCTCGGTTGTCAAAATCTAGTGCTTTACCTACTTTAGTTTTATGAATTTCAGCAAGCAAACTCCCCAATAAAGAGCAAATTGCAAAATTAGGTGAGTGAGTTAATTTTTGTTGTCTTTAAGAAGCGACAAACCAGACAAAAATACCAGGTCCTCCTGTTATTGGGGTTTAATAAGGAAAGATAAAAAGC
>Ga0066610_10000146_pt1 | contig 48929 bp, 41 predicted proteins | sample SaaInlV_DNA_165m_FD_60375 | JGI IMG/M metagenome (GOLD analysis project Ga0066610, IMG submission 60375) | Marine microbial communities from expanding oxygen minimum zones in the Saanich Inlet - SI075_LV_DNA_165m | ecosystem: Environmental > Aquatic > Marine > Unclassified | place: British... | reverse complement strand
GCTCGCTCAGAATTATAAATATAGCTAGTCTGCATGTTTGCCGACAAAATAACCATTGTGCCCCTAGCACTATATCTATTGAATATATCGGAAATTTCCGGATCATCTTTTGAATCTTCTATGGCTACACAAAGCCATCATGCTATAAAATAACAAGCTTATGTATAATGTTAATATTTTTCTTATATATAAAACTGCGATTCTTTTGCTTAAAGAGAAATAAACTATATTGTATGAAAGATTATATATTTCTTGGTGAGGAATACAAGTGAGTATTATTTATTATTAATAACAACAAAATGCTACTTTTGGGAAACAAGCTACATTAATATAACCTTATTGTGACAATGTTCAATTTTTTGATTCCACTTTGGCTTGATAATATATTTATGGCTAACTATCATCTTCAGATTTTTTTAAGTCAGCTTCACCCTTTTTACTTCTAAATTTTTTAAGCCTCATAAAAGTTGTTTGAAGTGGTGTCTCTTTACTTGCCCTATCCATTTCAACATATAATTCCTCCATAGAACTAATATTAAATCTACTTTCAATTTCACTTTCACATTTCTTCTTTATTTCTTCCTCTGCCTTTACTCTTTTTTTATTTTTTTCTAACATTCCCTTTGGTATTAACAATCTATTATGTAACTTAGAGTCTTTATGTTCATTCCAGTTTTTTGTTCTCTCTAAATTTTCTGTTTCAGAAAGTGACACATTAATTACCCCCTCAAATTTAGCACCGTCCAGGTTGTCATTTAAGCATTCCAATTTTGATAAAATGTCAGCATCACCATAAAAGTCACATTTATCAGGATCAATGCCATATTCAGGGGCTAATTTTTTAATTTTATCTAGAACGGAAATACCTAAAGTTTTCTCCAAAGAAATAAGGCCCGAGCAACCTTGAGAACTTATTTCCAATACATTATGGCAATATCCTTGTAAAAATTCACTTGCGATAATCTTCTCGAAATTATCATTATCATTCTCATTCTCATTTAAAGATAAACACCCTGGTAAACACCCATGCTCAATATAAAATATACGCATTGAATTAACAATCAAAGAAAGAGGACCTTCAAAATCACACCCATTAGAGCATCCCCCTATTCTTACCCCTATTGCTGAAAAGGTTAATTGTAAATATACAGCTTTATAAAAACTTGCATCTTCTTCATTAACATATGCCTCATACGCATCCAGCCCTAATTTTAAGGCTGGAACTTTATATTGCACACTCTCCTCATGTACAGCAGAAAGTAATTCTTGCATAGCTTTAACAGGTGACTTGGACTCCATTAGCTTTTTAAATTTCCCTTGATAGAACTCACCTTTAATTACAGGCTTATTGTCAACCATCACGCTTGTGCGAATTAACCTTATAAAGCTTTCATCAATAGTTTGCCTCAAAAAAGTATATTCTTTCTTATCTTGAGAAAATGGCACGCGCTTTTTGCTAATAAATGACCCACTAAACATTTCATGATTTGCAAAGCAAACACTAAATACAATTCTCTTGTTCTTAATTATATTATTTAAAAATTCATTAGCATCATGAACTAAAGTGTCCCTTTTAACAGTTTCGCTTAATTGTTCAATATTTCTTTCTAAAAAATGTGCCGCTTTAGCTCTATCTGCGAATGCTTCCCTTAATTTCATTACTGCTTTTATTATTATGTTTTTGGCAGCAACACTATCATCGTTTTTATGATGCACAGCTAGGTTTTGAATCAATACTGGTATAGTTATAACAGATTTGTCTTCACAGTGCCTTGCGATTCTGCGAAAAGGATAAATCAAATCAAATAGTATCGCTTGTTGAATATTTGTGATAGTTATTCGCAACTGTTCTTTTTCGTCTTTCAATTTCATAAAAGGAGTCGCTGTCCGTAAAAGACTAACTTTTCTTATTAATTTTAAATGTGATTGCTCCTGTGTGGATTTTTCATAAATACACATCATTACTCTATATCCATTACGAATCGAAGGGTAACATGCAAGATGTCCAGTTTGATTCCCCCAAAACTCACCTAAATTCAAGCTTTCTAGCGTTCCATTGTTTTTATTATTAACAAGCACTTTGTACAATCTATTTTTAACATTCACTGGAAGGCTTTTAAAATAATCTGGAGCATCTTTTATATTGTTTGCAATTAACTCTTCTCTATTCACCCAAACATCAATGAAAGCTGTTAATATTTTTTTCTCCCATGAATATAGCCTGAAAACCATCCTGGTTGCTTATCTTTAGGTAATTTTATTTTCAACCACTCATCTCGAGTCGTTTTATTAAATTTTGCAATTGGAGTATGCTCTATAGTATGCAGAAGGTCATGACTTATTCCATAAAAAATCTCTTTCTTATCAATGACATTTATCACATAGTCAATATTATCTTTATCTCTAAATAACCAGTTATATATATGCTCAGCATGAGCAAGATGATTGATAGCTTCAGCAATAGAAATGTTACTCTCAAGTGCAGATGTATGAAAATATTGTAATACACCTAATATTTTAGCTATCAATTCTTTAAGTTTTTCAGTATTAACATCCTTAACACCAATAAATTCTTTTATAATGTTATTTAGCCTGACTAAAGCTACGACTTTATATGATTTTGCCGCTTCTGAATATTCAATTATTAATCTTGCTGCAGCATAGTATGCACATGCTCTAGTTTTTATTGCTTTTTCTACTGACACAATCGAAATAGACATGAAGAAATACCCGTTATAGCTTTATGGTCATATTAAAACACCTTTCTAGTATCTATAAGTATAGCTTCGCCGACTTGATAAATTACTATAAACATAGCGAGCCTTACAATAAAAAAAATTCATGAAATATTGATAGCACTTACATACCCTGCTCTCATGCCTAAATAACAAATATGCTTAGGTAGAAGGGCTCATGTAGATTTAGGCCGTGCTGGTGACTCTTTAACATAAAGTCCGTCATCATTACTATCTCCCACCTCTGCGGCAGCATTTACTTGTGTAAAAGTGACAGACCTATTTGTACGCATAGGATCAAAATCTTGCTCTGGCTCCATCCCATCCAAGTCATAACTCAACGAATTATTTATAAAACATTTCATTTCTTTGAAAATGTCAGATATTTCTTGATAATTTTCTAGTCGCGCCCCGGTATATTTACCATTTGCCATATCAACATCTACCTTATCTTTAGCTTTATCTATCGCACCATTAATTTCTTCCTTATATTCCTCAAGCTCTGTTTTTAGAATTTGATTTTTATGAAACCCTTCATAATCTATGATGAAATTTGCCATACTAGTAAATACATTTCCTATTAAAGGAGGGAAAGAATGTATTCCTTCATATTTTTCTACTTTTAAAACAGAGGTTAGCTTATCTCCTAGTTTTATTATCTTGCTAATTTCATACATTATCCATACCTTATATTATCAATATTAAATTTGTTGTTATATATTTACGCCCCAGGCTTCTTGTTGTCTGATGGTTTGTCTAACTTTACTGTTGTATTAGGTTCTAGGTGCCCCTGGTGATGAACCTCTACTTTATCCGGTGGAATTCCATGTGGCTCTTCTTTTTTTAGTGGTGCCAACCTACTATTTTGGATGTGCCTGCTCTTTTCATTATGCTTAATTAAAGGATTTTTCACACTGATTTTTGTAGGCTGACACCCCTCATAAACAATTTCACCATCTGATTCAGGGTGCATTTCTTCCATACCGCCAACGGAAGCACTTGCATTATTAGTTGGGGTTGCACTACCCTCCTGCAAATTATCCATAATAAAGGCGCTATCATTTTGAGGATACATTTCATCGATAGCAAATTCCGGGTTATCGTTTGCAAAAGAGTTTGAATTTATTGCTTCTAAGACCTCAAGGGGTAGAGCTGGCAACGGATCAATATCTTTCAATTTCTTTTTTTGATTTTCTTTATATTCAGACGATGATTTTTTAGTTAACTCGTGAAAACTATTTACATTACTATTTATGCCTTCAGTACTCTGCCGTTCATTAATGCTATCTATTTCTTTTTTTAAATCCATCGAGAGAGCATTTTCACAGTACTCTTTAAAACTACCTCCTAGCATCTCTCTACATTGCTCTACAGAATTTCCAGTTTTTTTGCTATTAATCTCTGATAAATGTTCAATTATTTTATCATAGGCCGCAATGGTGTTGGGTTTTAGCAAGTTCTCCTTGCCATGCAAAATTTGTATTTTTATTAAATTTACCCATCCCATACTGAGTTCATTATTTTCATCATTGTCACTTCTTGCTTGCAAACAACTTGGATGTACATTAATTGTTTGAGTCAATAAATAATCAGGATCATGAAAAAAGAAATCCAAACATTGCTGCTCTGTATCAGTATGAAATATTTCACCTTTATACATATGATCCAGGGCACCAAAATCTTCTGAATCACCAGGATTAAATGATTCCTCTCCATGCTGAAACATATCTTTATTCATTAATATATTATTAGAACAGTTAATCAAATATGCGCCTATATGCATTTTCCCTTGAGAGGCGGTCCAACTACCATTTAAAAATTTTCTCAATGGATCAGGTTTGCCATCTTCTTTAGCCAAGCACTGAAATATCGCAAAAGCTTCATTATTTTTATATGGATCGTTTGTTATAATATCTCGACACTTTCTCACATCTCTATTGAATGCAATAAGTCCTGACAGCATACTAGCTTCACCAGTAATATATGTATTATGTGCTCGTAGAAATATTCCAGGGACTTCTGATGGAAGTCCAATATGCATTAAATCAAAATCACCTGTAACCGGATACCCAGAATTACCAGCCTGCACAAGCACAGGTTTACGAACACCATTAACAATTTGATCTACAGGGGCTCTATAATCAATTTTTTGAGGATTTTGTTCCACCCAACTTGTTAAAGCATCTGGAATATTTCCTGGGACACTATCATTGGCAGCTTCCCAATAATCTCCTTCTGGGATTGATTTAGATAATTTATTTAAATCAATTTCAAAGGTTCCACTAAACTCTTGATTTAAACCTTCAGGATATTTATATTGTAATATGCCGTTCCTCAAGCCAATTATTTCATATTTAGCAGGGTCTTCTTGTGAGTATTTTATTATATCTCTAATAGAGTCTGTTTCTTGTATAAAGTATTTTTCTGTTTCATGGCTAGGTATTTTCTCAAAAAAATTACCTTTATATTCTATAATCTCAGCCCCTCTAGCTTTTGCCTTAACTATTTCTTCTCCTTTTCTCTTTTTATATTCGACATCAACCTTTTTAACACACAGTCTACCATCTATATATTTTTGCTCACTGCCTAAATCATCTTTTTGATATTGAGCTCTTATTTCATCAGGAACTTCACTAGCATCAGGAGGAAATGCTCCATAGGAGTGATCCGTTAAATCAAAGCCTTTAGATTTACCATCTTTTACTCTAGTAAAACATTCATCTGCGGCTATATGACCTCTGCAAGGTGGCAAATTGCTGCTTTTCTGGTGAATTGCTGTTGGTTTTGGATCAAATTTCTCCCAAAACCTTTGATTTGGCTCATCTGCTATATCTGTGCCTCTAATTGACATAGGAGTATGAAGTGAACTTTTCAACAAAATATCAACGATCCGTGGTGGGATACCACTCTGTACTGTAGCCTCGGAGCCAATGAGGAATTTATGTTGGCGCTTAGGTTGATTTTCTGGAGCTGGCATTTTAAATGGTCCTAATATCATCAAATTATTTACCATTAGACATCAATTTTGTTAATAAAGTTCTGATCCGTGCAATTACACCTGCTACAGCAAGAAACCAATCAAGTTGAACAAAAAAACATAAGAATAGGAAATTATCAACCAACATATTCACAAAGATAGTACTTATGACTAATTAAAACTTAATAATTTGATAGCAAAAGAAATTTAGATTGGAAATATATAATTAAGATTTTTTAAACCTTTAAATGTCTCAATTTAAAATAAACTAATATTTAGCTTACATTACACTCATACTGAAACAATTTTGATTGGTCATTTTCATTATCAGATAAGAATGAAAATAATTTTTCAATATTAAGACCATACTTGAAAACTAAGCGAAATACCTGGTTAGAGGTACCAGGTTTTTTATATTTAGGTATATTCCACCCCTTACTGAGTAATTTTTCATATAAAGAATTATTATCATTTTCATATAACAATCCTGGCAATTGCTCATGGTTTGATATTGGAAGATCTAAATTGAAATAATCTTTCATGATTTCATGTATATGATATGCATTATCATAGTGCCCGCGAACAATATCTCTATATCCTGAGATACCCAACATCATTATATTGAAATAAAATTGTAACAGCGGCATAAAGCCATATGAGAATCTAATGCTTTCATGTGATGAGTCACCACCAAAATAATTATATTTGCTAGTATACAAAGATTTCCGACAAATGAGATAACCTAAACCTGGCTGTACAATCCCATATTTGTGCACAGAAACATTCATACTCATAACATTATCAAGTCGAAAATCCCAAGGTTTAGTTTCAATAAACGGGGCAACAAACCCACCTATCGCTGCATCAACATGTAAACCAATATCATTATAGTTATTTAACATTAAATCTAATTCACTCACTGCATCAAACATTAACGTTGTTGGACTGCCCAGTGTCGCCACAACAAGCTTAGTTTGATCATCAATAACATTAGCAACAGAATCTATACAAATCTTACCATCTGCCCCTATAGGGACTCTATTCAAAGATACCCCAATGACTTTTGCTATATGTGACCACGATATATGACTAGACTCAGATACAATGATATTGCACTCATCTTGATATTCTTGTTTTAAATTACTTAATGTAAGCATTATTGCTTCTGATGAGCCACTTGTTGCTAGAACTGAAGCGTCCTCTTCAGCGTGCACAAGCTCTAACATAAATTTTGCACAATAATTTTTTATTTTTGCAATTTCTGGGTATGCTTTCTGATTAATCGCATTAATATGTGAATAGTCACTAGCATTAAATTCTGGATTATTAAAAACCGCTAAACTATTAAATGCACCAAGGTCTTGAGAATATCTCTCTTTAAGTAACTGTAGATCAAGATGCATTGGCAACTAGTCTCTAATTTTATATAGAAAGGAATTTTGCTATACCTAAAACAATAGGTACTAACAATAAAGTCTTACACACCATTTTAATTATTTTAGTAAGATCAGCACCTGGAGCAACTATACTATTTTTCAAACAAACCTCCATGTAAGCCAACCTCTTGGTTTTCACAAAAGCTCTAAGTATTTGTTCAGCTACCGGTGTGCTTATTCCAAACATAGGATTCTCATGGATTGTTATATCAGGAAAAAAGTTACCCTCAATAATAACTCCTCTAGATTTTGTTAGTGGAATAGCGATATCCTCACATACCACATCAAAACCGACCAATCTAAGACCGAGAACTCTGGCGGCACTAACCATAAGGCGTATATTTTCAGGACATATAATATTTTTGTCTAGACCTTTCATCGTGCCACCAACAGTAGAATTACATTTATATTGGAGCATTATGATTTCATCTATTTTAGGAATATATTCCATCTCAAGACTCTGTGTACTCAGACAAATCTCTAACTCTTGATCTATTTTAATCGGTCCCAGACTTACACCATCTATTTTTTTTCTTTGTTGATTACTTAAATTAATCAATTTAAGAATGTTGCATCTCCCATCACCAACAACTTTTGCTGGATCTCTCCGAGTAATAGCAATTACTTTATCATCTAGAACCAAAACACGATATGATGTTAAATTAGAATAAAATTTTTCAATAAGAATGTTTTCATGAAAACTTATACTCTTATCTAAATAGGTAGTAAGTTCACCTAGGTCACGAATATTACAAACAACATCTTTTCCTGAAGAGGTATTAGATACTGGCTTCGCCACAACAGGATACTTCACCCCTGAAAAATCACTCTTTTTATTTAGATACTCTTCTTTGCCAACAATAAAAGCTTCTGGTACAGGAATTCCTTTAGAGTGTAATATAAGATTAGCGGAATATTTATTGTTAAATAACGAACAATTACATGCTACGTTTAATGGCGTAGTCCCATTTCTAATATAATATATCCTGCCAGAATAATTTAACCCAAACCCTTGCTTCACCCCGATAGGATCAACATCAAGTCCTATTTTTTTTGCTGCATTGAAGTAATATATATCTCGTTTATCCATAGCAACCATTTTAATACAAACTCCATTATAATTACCAGCACAAATGCTGCCAATTGCATGCTAAGTTATTGATTTATTTTCAAGAAAATATTCAGTATGAATGAAAGCAATCGCCCTGCGAACCTTTGACGTTAATTTTGGGTTACATAAAAAAGCAAGACGATCTTAAACTTATTTTAGCACATATTATAAATTTTCAAATTTTTTATGTATTAAAGAAATTTATTATGTTATTGCTTGCATGTTTTGCCATGTTATAGCGACACTCTATCGTTGAAGTTCCAATGTGTGGAACAATTAAACAATTATCTAATTTTTGTAATGGATGTCCAATCAATGGCTCAGGATCAGTTACATCTAGTAGTGCTGCTTGGATAGTTTTATTCGTTAGTGCCAGCACCAGTGAGTCAGTGTTAACTATACTGCCTCGGCTTAAATTTAAGAGTATTGCATCATCTTTCATTAATTCAAATTCTTTACTTGCAATCATACCGCACGTCTGTGATGTTTTAGGTACGTTTAGTGAAATAATATCACTAGTTTTCAACAATAACTCTAAATCAACTTGATTGGCAGAAAAATTTTGCTGTTCGCTTGTGCTAACCTTACGTCTAGTGTGAAAAATTACTTGCATACCAAAAGCTACTGCTCGCTTAGCTATTGCTTGACCAATTCGACCAAACCCAATTATACCCAATTTTTTCCCATTAAGTTCATTGCCTAGGAACAGCATCGGTTCCCACACTTTCCATTTATTGTCCTGTACATAACTACTTGCTGCAGGAATCTTCCTAATATAGGTCAACAATAAAGCCATAGCTAAGTCAGCAGTACTATCTGTTACTACATCTGGCGTATTAGCAATTTTTATTTTATGAAGTTTAGCTGCAGACAAATCTATATTATCTGTTCCTATAGCAAAATTTGATATTATTTTAGTTCTCACTGCCTTAGGAAAAACATCTTGAGTGAAAATATTATTAAGCATAGATAATATAGCATCGTATTCAAGTAATGCTGTAGTTAGTTCCAGCTTGTCAAGGTGTGCACCAGTATGTATTGTCACACTGAAATTTTTGGATAGCATCTCGTAAGCAACACTTGGTATAGCACTAGTTATTAATACTTTTTTTATCATTTTATGTTTCTTTTGCTTGCCTATAATGATTAACCACATACCCAAACAGCCAAAGTTTAACAGATATTATCACTATGGTTGGTCCACTTGGCCAATCAAAATATAATGACATTATTAAACCTAAAACTACGGAAATCACACCAAACACACTAGCCATTATTGCCATTTGCTCTGGCGTCTTTGAAAAAAATCTACTTGTAGCGCTTGGTATAATGAGCATAGCAGTAATAAGCAATACCCCGACTAATCGCATACCGATACCAATAGTTGCAACAACTAAAAGCAAGTAAGTAATATTAGCTAGCTTTACATTTATCCCGGAAATACTAGCTAACTGTCTATTTAATGATATTGCAATAAATTTACGCCAATGGGCCATAGTAATAACTAACATAAGACTATTAATAACTAATATCCATATTGTCTCATTTTCTGTAACTGATAAGATGTCACCATATAAATATCCAAGCAAATCTACTCGAAATGGCACCAAAGAAGTTGAAACTATAATACCTATAGCTAAAGATGCCTGGGAAATAATTCCTAAAATAGCATCTGATCCTAAAATTTTTCCTTGATCATCTTGTGCAACTAAGACTGCTATTACAAAACCTACTAAGCCTACTCCAATAATAGGGCTAGTCTGTAACCATAGGGCTAAACTAACACCCATCAATGATGAGTGTGCAATGGTATCTCCGACAAATGACATTCGTCGCCAAATCATGAAAATTCCTAAGGGCCCTGCTATTATCGCAATTGCAATGCCTGCTATTGCTGGATGCAATAGAAATTCTATATCAGTCATCACCAGTTACCTCACCATTAAAGTGATGCACATGATCATGGTTATGTACGTACATTGAAATACTGGCAGAATCGATACCAAATGTTCTTAAATATTCTGGTTGTTTTTGAATTTCCTCTGGTGCTCCATGACAACATATATGTTTATTCAAACATATAACTTCATCCGTACCTTGCATAACTAAATGCAAATCATGAGAAATCATAAAAATTCCCAATTTATACTTAGCCTTTACAAGCTTCATTAATTCATACAATTCAGCTTGAGCGGATATATCCATACCTTGAGCAGGCTCATCTAAAACCAATAAATCAGGTTGATTCATTAGAGCTTGAGCGATAAGTACTCTTTGCATTTCCCCACCAGATAGATTATATAATGATAGGCCTAAAAGTCTGTTTAACTTTAATAGCTCAGTAGTCTCAACATATATTTTCTCATTGAATTTACCATATAGCTGTAAAAACCTCGCAACAGTAATCGGAATCAATTTATCAACATGAAAATTTTGAGGCACATAGCCCAACTTGATCCCAGGTTTTTTATAAACTTCACCAGATGTTGGCGCCAACAGTCCTAAAATTATTCTAGCTACTGTAGATTTTCCAGCTCCATTAGGACCAATTAACGTTAAAATTCTGTTTGATACAATATCAAAATTAATACAATCAAGAATTTTTTTGTTCTGGCACACCATGGAAATATTTGTTAATCTAACTAAATTAGTATGCTCTTGCACATCAACCCCACTGTGGTAGACTCAAGCAGGTTTAATCCATGCTAAGGTGTTTATACTCATGATAAGAAGAAAAATTTACCATACTTTACTTATCCTAGCATTTACCATCAGCCATATCTGCTTTGCTTCTGATGATTTAAGGATAATAACAACTATAAAGCCCTTTTACAATTTAGTTTCCTCAATAAGTAATGGGATCTCGTCACCGACAGCGATTCTATTAAATAACGCCTGTCCACACGACTACGCTTTAAAGCCTTCTGATATTAAGAAACTAAATCAAGCAAATTTAGTTATTTGGGGAGGAAACTCAATAGAGCCATTTATGGAAAAGGCTATTAACAAACTACCTCAAGACGTTACCGTAATTGACTTATCAAAAATAGATGGGATCCATCTACTGCCAAATCGATCTACTCATTCTCATAGCCATGGCGAGCATGGTCATAGCCATAACCATGGAGATCATGGCGATAGCTACGATCCACACTACTGGCTTTCACCTCAAAACGCTAAAGTGATTTTAAAACATATTGCCAAAATCATAAAACAACATAATCCTAGCTATGAGCGATACGTTGAAGACAATTTAAAGACGGCTACAAACAACATAGATTATGCCGTTAAATACATAAAAAACAATTTAACTACAAGACAAATAGAGCCATTTCTAACATTTCATGATGCCTATCAATACTTTGAGGAATCATTTTCTATCAAATACTGGGGCAGCATAACAATTAATCCTGAAAGCCCACCAACAGCAAAACACTTACAAAATATCCATTCAATGATAAAAAATGAAAAAATAATGTGTATTTATGCAGAGCCACAGTTTTCAGCAAAAATTATTAATAGTTTGAAAACTAAGTTTCCTAAAATTGAATATTTAACCTTAGATCCTATGGGTAATAACAAGGATATAGGTCCTAATGGATATATTGCTCTACTAGAATCTTTAACTGATGGTTATATGGCTTGTAGCACTAAGCGCCAAAGCTGAAAATAAAATAATCCCTATTTGGTTATTATATAAAAAAGCCGTAAAACAAAGACTAGATTCTTTAGTTTTATACTTTGAAAAAATATATCGCCACCAATAAGCAATTGCTGCACACAAACCACCATAAAAAATCATATCAACACGAGCCGTAAGTGCAAATAACATTAGTAAAATAAAAAAAAGACAATATAATACGGTTACAATTTTCACATCATAACGGCCAAAAGCTATTGCACTTGATTTTATCCCTATCTTTAAATCATCTTTTTTGTCGACCATAGCATAAATGGTATCGTAAGCGATGATCCAACATATAGTTGCGGCCCATAGATAGATTCCAGAAGCAGGAATTTTGCCCAAAATTTCATAATATGCCATTGGTATTGACCAAGAAAAAGCCAAGCTTAAAATAATTTGCGGACAACTAAGCCAACGTTTTGTCCATGGATAGAGTACAGCTAGAAATAATGCTCCAAATGAGAGAAATATGGTCCCTAGCTTCAAAGTAAGCACTAGCCCCAAGGCTACAAATAAAAATATTATGAATAAACTCCAGGCATGAGTAATTGGTATACGCCCAGAGGTTAATGGTCTATTTTTAGTTCGCTCCACATGCACATCAATTTTTATATCAGCAATATCATTGATTATACAGCCAGCTGATCGCATCACAAAAACTCCTAAAGAGAAGATAATGAGCAGACGATATTCAGGAAGACCTCCTTGGGCTGCAAATAATGCTAACAGGCACGGCCATAATAGGAGCAAAGTACCAATAGGTTTATCTGCTCTAATTAATTGCAGGTATTGCGAATAAAATATTTTTGTATTTGTATTAACCAATCTTAACTCTTTTACCTTTAGGTGCTATCAGGAATTCTTCATGATAATTATTTGTAAATGCAGCAAGTATTTTTCTTGCCAACATCAGCAGAGTCTACAGCATCAAGTTCAGCCACATGCAAACAATACCTATGCAGCAACAAATTTGCCCTCCCGATTGTGCAACCATCTCTAGTGTGTTTTGGCATACACCTTACTCCTTTTCAGCATTATTCTTTTTCATTGGATTTTTCAGCACCACAACCCCAGAGCCGATAAATATCGAGAATAACACAAAACACATTCCTGCGGCATCGTACATAGTAAATGATTCACCCATTAATGATATAGCTCCAATAGTCGTAGCTATTGGCATAATACCAGTGAATATAGCGGCTACACTAGCTGGAACTTTTGTTACCCCTGCAGTCCACAAGTAAAAAAACAGATAAGATAAAAATCCAGTTGCCACCATTTTTGTTAAGTTGTCTGAGTTAATTTCAACTAAATTATCAAATCCAATGTAATAAAACCAAAAAGGCAAAAATACTACAGTACTAATTATATTTATAGCTAAAGCTTGAACTAATGGATTGACCACATTGCCAAGTTTTTTCGCAAGTACCGTATACAAAGCTTCAGGCACCATAGATAAAATTATTAAAAAACCACCCAACATCGCATTCTTTGCATGGCTGCCATCACCAGCAGAATCAAGATGAAGTACTATTATACCAACGATCGCTAGCATAATGGCAAAGATTCTCTGCCCACCAATTCGTTCTTTCAAAATAAAGTAAGATAGTATTGCTAAAATAGCTGGTAAAGTACTTGTTAAAATTCCAGCCATTGTTGCAGTGGTATAACGCAACCCTGCTAACATGATTAAATTAAAAAAGATTCCACCACATAGAGATTGTGCAACTAAAACAGCCCACTGTTTTTTGTTTAACTTTAGCGCATAGTCACTAGCACATCCACGTAAGTGTTTATATAACAAAGCCGGTATAAAATTAATGATTAAAAACATACTACAAAATATAAATCTAGCTTCAACTTGTGTTAACACAGATACATCATCTTGCATCAACTGCTTTCCAACAACAACAGATACCCCCACGCCTATTTGCGCAACAATCATCTGTACAAAACCCAAGTATTTTTGGTTCATTAGCCTTTGGAACTCCAGCACCTGCTTATTAATGTAGGATAGCAAATAATTATAATGTGAACCCAAAGTCCTTACAAGTACTCTGTCACATAGGAATATTACCTATCTATTAATAAGAACACCACCTATTAATTTCAATCATTACTTATAGGTCTGTGCTAAATCCTGGACCTATATGCTCAATACTCGGTACAGCTTCAGTTTCCATACTTGCAACGGGGTAAGAACAATAGTCAGATGCATAATAGCCACTAGGTCTATGGTTACCACTAATGCCTACTCCACCAAAAGGTGCCATTCCACTAGCCCCGGTCAGTGGCTTATTCCAATTAACAATGCCAGCTCGAATTCTCTCAAAAAATATTTTGTGTATACTAGCATCTTGAGTAATTATACCTGCTGATAATCCATATTTTGTGTTATTAGCGACAGTTATAGCAGCATCCATATTTTTCACTCTTATAACTTTTAATAAAGGTCCAAATATTTCAATATCTTCTAAGTTATCAATTGGTGTTACATCAACAATCCCAGGTGTAATAAAAGGTTTATTATCTTCTAAACGTTTTATTGGAACTAGAACCTTAGCTCCACTTTCTTTTAAATTTTGATAGTGTGATACAACCTTTTCTGTAGCTTCCATCGAAATTAACGGTCCAATAAATGGTTTTGGCTCAGAAAAAGCATCACCAATTATGATTTTTTTTGTAAGAATTATCAGCTCTTCTATTAATTGCTCTGAGTATTCTGATTCCACAATAATCAGACGACGAGCACAGGTACAACGTTGTCCTGCAGTTATAAAGGCAGACTGTACAATACAATACGCACTAGCACTAAGATCAGAACTATCATTGAAAATTAAAGGGTTATTACCTCCCATTTCTAACGCTATCATACGATGCGGATATTTAGCCATACTATTTTGTAATTGCAAACCTACGTTAGAACTTCCAGTAAATAAAATACCGTCAACTTGTGCATTTTCATTTAATGCAACTCCAACATCACTGTAGCCTTGTACTAAATTAATTACGCCTTTTGGTAAATCAGCCTCACTCCAAATAGCAGTGATAAATTCACCAACGCCTGGTACTAGCTCACTAGGTTTAAAAACAATTGTATTACCTGCTAATAATGCCGGGATAATATGTCCATGAGGTAGATGTGCAGGAAAATTAAATGGTCCAAATATAGCAAGCACCCCATGTGGTTTATGCCTTGTATACAAGTTAGTATTATTCTTAAGCTCTTGATGTTGTGTGCCACAGCGTTCTTCATAGGCCAGTAAAGCTGCTTTAAATTTCCCTATCATCCCTATAACTTCAGTTTTAGATTCCCAGTGTGGCTTTCCAGTTTCTTGTGAAATCAATTTCGCCAGAGCTTCCTGATGCACTCCGAGCAATTCAGTGTAACGCTCTATATACGAACATCTTTGTAGATAAGGTAGGTTTGCCCAAGATGGCAATGCTACTCTAGCACTACGAACAGCTTCATCTATCTGTTCTCGTGTGGCAGAATTTCCTTGATATATTTCTTCTAATGTCGATGGGTTAGTGGAAATTATAGATTTACCTCCGCCCAAACACCATTTGCCATTTATATAATTTTTTTCAGAAATCATTTATCTACCACCTTCAGTCCATATTCAATATGTATACATAATCACCAATCGCCACTTTCAATAAATCAGCCGAAATATTATCTAGAGTAACCTCATTAATATGATTTTGTTTTCCACATGCGAGTGTCAAAGCAAATTCATCTTGGTGTGATGCGACAATCATCTTTTCATTAACACTATTAACAATGTTGCTAACTACAACCTGTTTAGTTGCATTAACTGTCTTTATATTTCCAAGATCAGCCTGTACCACAGGTCCTCCATCAAAAATATCTATATAATCGTTAAAATAAAATCCTTCTTGTTCTAAAAGATTCATAGCTCTATGTGATTCCACATGCGGAACACCTATTACATTAGCCGCCTCATCTTTGAGCAAATCTATATAAATTGGTTCTCTGGGCAACAAATCAGAAATAAACTGTTTATTTGTTGTTGCCGATAGCAAGTCAGCTTCGATAAAATCAATATCAAAAAATTTGCTACATATGCAATCCCAAAATGGTGATTGCCCATTTTTATCACTTACACCACGGATTTCAGCAATAACTTTTTCATTGAAATTTTCAGCAAACATAGCCATAAGCATGAATCGTGATCTTGATAAACATTCTCCCCTCCGATGCCCACGGAATTTAGGATGTAAATATAATGATACTAACTCTGATGCTCCTTGAAAATTATTAACCATATGCAATGTTTTATGCTCAATACTTTTGCCTAGAGATTCACATACTTGGCATACAGTATTAATTTTAAAATTATAAAATGGTGATGCCTTCCCAATTTTAGCTTCAATGCCAGAAAACCCTATCATCTTTCCAGTTGATATATCTTCTAATACTAATAGATATAATGGTTCTTCTTTTTCTATTCCAGCAAAGCTATTGACTGCTCGTTGTATTTTTGCTTCTACAAACGCATTATCTTTGGGGAAAGAAGTAAATCCATAACCAATTTCATTAGCCAAATCCCAGATCTGCCCAAAATCATTTGCCCGTACAGGGCGAACAAGAAAAGTTTCAGACGAAATCATCACTTACATCCTTATATATTTAATCCAGCCACAACATATTTTTCTTTAATGAGATTGCTCTTATTTACACCCATTCCCAATAAATATGCAGAAGCTTCTTCTACCATTTTGGGGTGCCCGCATAAATAAAATTTATCTTCACTCACATTCACATCTATAGTTTTTAGTTTATTTTGCACATAACCATTAAAAGAATCACTTTGTGTCTTATCGTGACGGCTATAGCATTTAGTAAGGTTACAATCATCAAGGTTCACTCCAAAATCTCTGGCCAAATTTTCACATATAGAATCATTAGGTCCTCGACATCCAAAAATCATCTCTAAATCAGCACCCTTAAAAACACCAGATTTAATCATAGATATAAATGGGCCAATTCCTGTGCCAGTAGCAACACCGATATATTTACCTGCGGCCGGTATATTTACTACAAATCTACCTAAAGGCCCGACAGCGTGAACACTATGACCAATTTGTAAATTTTTAAAATATTCACTTGCAATACCCCCTTGAAAATATGTATAAATAATTTCAAAATCAGCACCAGGTCTGTTAACTAAACTGTAGCTACGCCGTAATACCTTGCCTTCTGTTTGTGGAATAAAAATAGAAATAAATTGCCCAGGAATAAAGTCAAAAATATTTGGCTCAACCAAAGTAAATTTCAAACTATATACTCGTGGAGTTATAGATTTTTTTTCAATTAACTTTAATAATAATTTATTGTTTACCAAGGCAGGCCTCTATTAGCTATCGCAACCAAAATACCCAATGTTAATTTAGCTCGTTCAGTCAAACTTGATACCATTAAATATTCCTTATCACTGTGTATGCAGCCACCTTTAACACCTAAAGTGTCAATATTAACCAACCCTGCACTAGCTAAATTATTACCATCACAACAGCCTCCTGTTGCTTGCCAACTAATTTTTTCTCCTATTTCAGCTCCAACCTCTCTAACAAAATTATATAGCTGCTCATGCTTGGCATCAAAAGTTTTTGGCAATCTGGTAAACTTGCCATGTAAAGTAAATGTTACACCATCGATCTCTTCACTAACAATGTTATCCAATCGATCTTTTAACCACAATTGGTCACTGGTCTCCTCAAGGCGGACATCTAAAAAGCAAGTACAAGTATCAGCAACTACATTTACAGCACTGCCACCCTTTATAACCCCTGCATTTATGGTTAATCCTTGTCGTTGATTATTTAAAGAACCTATTTTGCCAATTAGCTTTGCCATTGCATAAATAGCACTTTTACCACTAGCAAAATCACGCCCCGCATGAGCAGCTAAACCTTTGGCAACTATAGTAAATTTACCACTTCCCTTCCTAGCCCCAGCTAAAGTACCACTATCATTTATTGCTGGCTCATACACCAATCCAAGATCATGTTTTCTTGCAAACTGATCAATATATTTTGCCGATCCAGGAGAACCAATCTCTTCATCAGGAGTTAAAAGTACTTGCCAACCAATTTTTTCTGCTAATGGATGCCTCTCAAAATGTTTTAATGCCCAAAGCATTACGGCAATACCTCCTTTCATATCTGTAACCCCTGGGCCACACAATTTATTTGGCTCAAGCTCAATTACATTCTGAAAATTTGAATTCAGAGGAAAAACTGTATCCATATGTCCAACAAAAAGTATTGTTAACGGTGCATCTAGTCTTTTAGTGAATGATAAAACAGGGCCTAATGGAGAGTTAATTACCTCGCCATCTAAACTAATAATACTCGCGTCCTCACATGTTAATCGCTCTAGCTTGGCATCAAGTAAAGCAAAGTCTTTTTCCATCATGTCAGCAACATTTTGTACTCCATCAGAATTATATGAGCCAGAATTAATATTAGCCCATTCAATCGTGGTAGCACGCATATCTGCAAGCTCATCATCTACTGCGTTTAATTCGTTCTCTGTTAACAAGGTAGCCTCCTAACAACCAAAAACTATTGGCACTGTCCCTCAAAGTACATTAGTTACACCGTCTTGTACAAGCCAACGGTGGACAATATGTTTTACAAGATCTGGGTCACTCTTACTAACTAGATCAGCCAGGTTGCGCACCTCAGGCAATAGATCTATATCTACGCTTAAATCAGCCACCTTGAAGTCAGGCATCCCTGTTTGCTTGGTACCAAATAATTCCCCAGGACCTCGCAATTCCAGGTCAAATTCAGCTATTTTAAAACCATCTTGATGTTTGCGCATAATATCTAATCGCAATCTGGCATTTTCACTTAACGGATCTTGATATAATAAAATACAATAACTCTCATCATAACCTCTACCAACTCTTCCTCGTAATTGATGTAACTGTGACAGTCCCATACGCTCAGGGTTTTCGATGACCATTAATGTTGCATTTGGAACATCAACCCCAACTTCAATTACTGTAGTAGCACATAGAATATCAAGTTCTTTATTTTTGAATTTATTCATTATATTTTCTTTTTTATCATTATCAATTTTACCATGTAGTAGCGCTACAGATAATGGTGATAATTTTTGCTCTAATTCCTTTACTACTATTTCTACTGCTTGCCCGGTCAACACTTCCGATTCATCAATAAAAGGACAGACCCAATAGATTTGTTGACCTTTATTACAGAGCTCTTTTACTTTGTTAATCACCTCATCACGACGTGTATTAGATAACGCAATAGTTTTAATGGCTTTTCTAGTTGGCGGCACTTCATCAATGGTAGAACAATCCAAATCTGCATAAAATATTAAGGCCAATGTTCTTGGTATCGGAGTAGCTGTCATTACTAAAAGGTGTGGCACTCGCTCATTATAACTACCTTTGCTTAATAAGCGCTCTCTTTGCTCAACTCCAAATTTATGTTGTTCATCCACTATGACTAAAGATAATTTATTAAAGATTACTTTATCTTGAAACAAAGCATGCGTGCCAATAATAATGTCAAACATCCCCATTGCAATATTTTCAAGCATATCTTTTTGTTGCTTAGCATTAAGGCTACCAGTATATAACGCTACTTTAATGTTGAATTTTTTAGCCCAATTACTAAAGTTCTCATAATGCTGTATTGACAAAATTTCTGTTGGCGCCATAACTGCCACCTGTGTTGCACAATCTACTGCCATTAATGCTGCAAACATAGCTACTACTGTTTTGCCAGACCCAACATCACCTTGAACTAAGCGCATCATAGGCTGCGACTGCTTGATATCGTTAAATATTTCACCTATTACTTTTTGCTGCGCATTAGTTAAAGTAAAAGGCAACATATCTATAAATTGTGTTTTCATCGTGTTATTTATCGGAATTTCAATACCTTGTTTTTTGTTAGCAAAACTCTTCACTGACCTATGAGCTAAATGATGCGCTAACATTTCTTCTAATGCCAAACGTTTTTTATACTTTGTTAAATCCATACCAGCATCAGGAAAATGCAATTTCATAATTGCCTGTTGATACGTTACTTTTGTTTTAGCAAAAATATTGTCTATTTTTGTATTATTTTCTTGCTCTTGGTAGCCATCAATAGCCTGCCGTATTAATTTTATAATTGTTTTTTGATTTAACCCTGCTGTTGTACCATATACAGGAGTGAGACTAGTATCCACAGCTAAAGTGCTAGACTCTGTATAGATAATATATTCTGGGTGAGCCATATACTTGCTGCTTCCATAATATTGTATTTTCCCAAAACACCTGATTTTGCTGCCCATAACAAATCGTTTATCTTGGTAGGGATAATACTTAAACCATCTTATCGTAATACTACCTGTATCATCCTCAATTTCAACTGTCATTGAAGGGCGAGGCTTACCAGTTATTTTCACATAGAGGATCCTGCCATCTATTAAGGCATGATCTTCTAGTATTAACTGGCTAATTGGCACTATTTTTGTTTTATCTAAGTAACGCCTGGGAAAGTGCATAGTTAAATCAGCAATACTTAAAATACGTAAAGATTTAAGCTTTTCTATTAGCTTGGGTCCAACACCTTTTAAAGATAAAAGATTACTTTTTTCCATATTTCTTGACACCACTATAACAATAGCATTAGCATACCTATCTGGCAGGGGTGCCCCTCATATTGTGGGCTGAGATTATACCCTAATTACCTGATCTGGATCATACCAGCGTAGGAAGCATATTATGAATTCTGATAATAACATATCTTTACTTGGTCATCTATCCCACCTAGATTACACTGTCGTGATTATATCTATTCTTATTACTATCAGTAGTTCCTGCTTAGCTTGTAATAAAAAAAAGTAGACTCTTTCAAATTAGAGTATTTGGTTATGGGTAGATCATTAACATTACCCTTTTTTATTGCAACCTTAGTATCTACTTGGTACGGCGGCATTCTTGGCGTTACCCAGATATCCTATCAACATGGAATTTTTAATTTTTTTACCCAAGGTGTATGTTGGTATATATCATACCTGTTATTCATCGTCCTTATGATAAAAAAAATAAGGAAAGGTTTGCCAATATCTTTAGTAGATATAGTGAAAAAAAATTTAGGTCAACGCTCGGCATGTGTCGCAGCTATTTTTATTTTCTTTAAAACCTTACCCATTACCTATGCAATTAGCTTAGGAATAGTCATAAAGATGTTTTTCAACTTAGAACTAGAGTTTTGTATAGCCATTGGAGCAATATTTGTTGCTGGATACTCATTTTGGGGTGGCTTTCGTGCCGTTGTATATTCAGATGTAATTCAATTTGTCTTTATGTATTTAGGAATATTTTCTTTAGTCGTTTGTTCTGTATGTAAATTTGGCGGCCTTGAATTCCTTCAAGCTAATCTACCAGCATCACATTTTAAAATAACTGGAGATCTTAATATTAGTGACACCTTTCTATGGTTTTTTATTGCCTGCTCGGTAACTTTCATTAACCCAGCATTTTATCAGCGAGTATTGGCTGCAAAAAGTGATAGAACTGCTATTTATGGCATAGCTATATCTATCTTTATTTGGTGTGGATTTGATATTTGTACAACTATGTGTGGATTATATGCTAGAGCAGTCATTGGTCCAAATAAACCTCAGGAAGCATTTTTGTTATATGCAATGAACACACTTCCTGATGGATTTAAAGGATTACTGCTAGCTAGCATTCTCGCCACCATTTTATCCACCTATGATTCATTTCTAATTATTGCACGCAGTATTATAATGTTTGATATTCCTAAATTAAATAAATTAACATTAACAACACGCCAACTAATATCTCTTATTATTACCCTGGCTATTTTAGTCAGCATCGCCTGTCTGTTTAAAGGTAATATTTTATTAGTTTGGAAGTTTTTCAAAAGTTATTTTTCTGCATGCATTTTACTCCCTGTGCTTTTTGCAATTCTCTTACCTCAATACATCAATGATGTATCCTTTATTAGCACATGTATTATTAGCTGTATTTGCATGGGAGCTTGGGATTACCTAGCTTTAGATAAATTCCTCGGCTCTTACTATATAGGCACAATAATTAGTATTTTCAGCATAATTATTCACTACATAATGAATTCATCTCAAAAAAACAGTAAATATATACATCAACCCAAGTATCTAGCCAAGTATCTAGCCAACTAAGTTGCAATAGTGTGTATATTTTGTTAAAATATGCACATCGTATTCTGATAATATACTTATGCAAAATATAAAACTTAACTTTTGTGATGCCATCATACACCCTGGAGAGTCTGTCAATCTTGCACTTCCTCTTCCGGAGCAATATTCATGCTCCCCACTGTACATGCCTATTAAAGTTATGCATGGAAAAAAGAAAGGGCCCTGTATTGTTATTTTCTCCACCATAAATGGTGATGAGCTAAATGGCTTGGAAATTGCAAATCGCATCATGAAAATATTAGATCCTGGTGAAATACAGGGCACAGTAATTGCTATACCGGTATTAAACGTATATGGACTTACACATTTCCCATCGAGACTCCCCACTGGAAACAGCTTATCTAACTGCTTTCCTGGTAGCGAACAGGGCTCTTTTGGTGAACGCATGGCCTACCTTTTTACTAATGAAATTTTAAAAAAGGCTGACTACTGCATCGAATTGCAAACTGGCGAACTTAACCATAATATTTTACCACAAATTTACTGCAACTTTGAAAATGCCATGGCAAAAAAACTTGCCAGAGCATTTAAAACACCAGTAGTAACCAATGTAAATCTTAAAAGTAACAAGCTAAGACAAACCACGGAAGAACTGCAAATACCTTTGTTAGTGTATCAGGCTGGTGAAGCAATGCGATTTGATGAAAATGCTATAACTTTAGGTGTTAATGGGGTATTAAATGTCTTACGCTCGATTAACATATTACCCAACACCCCAACCACTGAGTTTAAGCCCATATTTTCCCGTGATGAAGAATGGATAATTGCACATAAAGGTGGCGTTCTACATCCAAATGTCTCCCTTGGTCAAACTATTAAAAAGAATGACTTAATTGGCACAATATCTGATCCTTTTGGGGCTGACTTTGTTGAATCTATTAAATCGTTGCAAGATGGGGTAGTTGTAGGCATCAATACCACACCTCTAGTACATGAAGGGCTGAAAATCTTCAAAATCGCCTCATTCCTCGATGATGATAAAGCTGAAAATATCATTGAAGAATGGGATAAAAAACAACCCGATAGTTATATCAATTAAATAATGCATAAAGACAACCAATTTACAGTTATTGGCATCATCATCTGGCTCATTTGTGCCGTTTTTTTCCTTTATGAATTTTTATTACGCACAGTTATAGGCACGTTTCAAAGCCCCATAATGTACGATTTCAATATAGACTCTTTCAAATATTCCATATTGAGTACATCAGCATACCTTGGCATCTACGGACTAATGCAAATACCTGTTGGCCTAATTATCGATTCAATTGGCTTAAAGAAATCTATTTTACTAGGATGTGGCATCTGTGCTATTTCAGCCATTGGCTTCTCCCTAACTTATACATATTATACCGCGGTACCCTTACGAATGCTTATGGGTCTTGGTTCTTCATTTGGCTTTGTATGCTTAATAGTTGCAGTCTATGACTGGTTTCCACGAAAATATACTGCTCTATTCATCGGGCTATCTCAATTCATTGGAACTATGGGACCCATGCTAGCAGCAGGACCATTAAACTCCATGGCTGAAAATGCCACTACTAGCTGGCGAGAAGTTTTTTTCCATTTAGGTATCTGGGGACTGATATTCCTTTTACCAATTTTTTTAATTGTTCGAAATAATAATTTAAAAACTAGCAACTATATTGTTATTAGGAAACGAGAAAAAGCAAATATACTACTACGTAACATTTTTTTTAATAAAACACCCTGGATTATTGCCATATATTCTGCTTGTGTTTATTTTGCTATAGAGTATCTATCTGAAAATGAAGCAAAAAATTACATTACTCTAAAAGGTTTCAGCTCAAGCTTTGCCTCATATATGATTACTGTTTCTTGGATTGGCTATGCTATTGGATGCCCTTTGCTTGGTTTTTTATCTGATTACTTTAAAAGAAGAAAAACCCTTATGGTCGTAGCATCCTTTTTCTTGGTGATTGCACTCACTGCTATATATTTATCTACTTCCGAAACTTGTATTGTTATTGCATTTTTCCTTCTGGGAATAGGAGCTAGTGGCCAATCTATTGGTTTTGCATTTATTGCTGAGCATTTTAAAAAACGATACCTAGCCATAGCGATTAGTTTAAATAATGCCATGATTATGGCCTTAAGCTCAGTTAATGCGCCGCTTATTGGCTTAGCTCTAGATCACTTTAAACAAGATCTTGATATACAGTTGTCTGATTATAGTATTGTTTTTGGTATTCTTATTGCTGTTGCAATAATATCACTACTTATTTCCATGCTTGGAATTAAAGAAAATTTCTGTAAATCTAAAGTTGAAATGACCTTTCTTTCTACAGAAAAGAATTAATTTTATTTATATATTTCAATATGAGAAATTAATTTTTCCGCGAATTGACCTAATTTTTTGCTATCATTTTCATCTGTAAGAATACCTTGCTTGTTAAACTTAGAATATCCTTTTGAAATCATTACTTCTGGCTGATTTAACAACTTCCAATCAAAATATACACCTATTTGACGAAGATGACTCTGTGCTCTGACCGTACCCAGACCTCCAGCGCTAACTCCCAGTATTGCACAAGCCTTAGAATTAAGAGGTTTGGATTCAACGCGCGACAACCAATCAATTGCATTTTTCAGCGGTGATGATATGGTAAAATTAAACTCTGGCGTTGCAAAGACTAATGCCTCCGCAGACAATATCCTTTCAGCAACATCAATTACTGAGCCTGGGAAATCATCTTCTAAATCCATGCTATATACTGGGAATTTCGATATATCCAAAATTTCAAAATCATGATCTACAAGATGCATTTTTAAATTTTCTAATAACATTAAATTAAATGAGAGCTTCCTCAAGGAGCCACAAATTGCCACTATTCTCATGTATAACTCCAAATTTATCTTGCTCTTGATACCCTGGTCACTAAAGAAATTGAGCGCACGCGCCTAAATGCTCTAGCCAAGTGTTTTCGATCGAAAACGGTAATTAAGAATATTAAAGTATTATGGTGTGGATCACGCTCATCAACATAAACATTTTCGATGTTCGCATCACAATCAGACAGTGCATTTGCTATGGTAGCTAATACGCCCTTCTTATTTAAGACATCAACTCTCAACTCTACTAAAAATTCACCATCAACAGTATCAGCCCATTGCACAAATACATATTTTTCTGGATTTCTTCGTACTTCACCAACATTACGACAATTTTCTCGGTGAATAACCATTCCTCGACCAGAGCTTAAAAAGCCTAAAATGCTATCTCCAGGTATTGGCCTACAACATTTTGCATATGAAACAACCATTCCTTCAGTGCCTCTAATTGCCAAAGGATTAATCGACAAATTATCACCAAATTCTTGCTTATCAGCAGATAGTCTTCTTGCAACAATTGGGGCCATTTGATTACCCAGGCCTATCTCTTCATACATTTTATCCATATCGCTAATGCCAAGCTCAGTTAACAATTCTTCAATTTTTTCATCTTTAATATCAGAAAACTCTAAGGACAGTGCTGCTAATGCCCGCTCAATCAATCTTTTACCTAAAGTCATTGACTCGTCTTTTTGCCTAGTCTTTAACCAATGCCGTATATTACTTCTCGCCTTACCAGTTACAACAAAACTCAACCAAGCAGGATTAGGATGCGCCCCATCTGCAGTAATAATTTCAATAGTCTGGCCACTAGATAATCTGCTACTTAAAGGAACCAGCCTTCTATCAATTTTAACAGCTATACATGAATTACCAACATCAGTATGTACTGCATACGCAAAATCTACTGCAGATGCTCCACTAGGCAAAGATAGAATATCTCCAGATGGAGTGAAAACATAAACTTCATCTGGATATAAATCTACTTTTACTTGCTCAATAAACTCTAATGAGTTTCCAGTATTTTGCTGTATCTCTAATAGTCCCTTTAACCATTCTCTGGCTCGAGAGGCGGCATCATTACTTCCACTTTCATTCTTATCTTTATATAACCAATGTGCAGCAATACCTTTTTCTGCCATTTGTTCCATTTCATGAGTCCGGATCTGGATTTCGATTGGTATACCATGTGGACCAAGCAAGACTGTATGTAATGATTGATAACCATTAGCTTTAGGTACCGCAACATAATCCTTGAAGCGTCCATGTACAGGTTTATAAAAATTATGTACTACTCCTAAAATTCTGTAACAAGTATCAACATCTGGAACAATGATACGTAATGCATAAACATCCATTACTTCATATAAAGATAAATCTTTGCTGCGCATTTTTTTATATAAACTATATAAATGTTTTTCTCGCCCATAAAGCTCTTGTACATCAACACTCTCTTGCGCAATACAACGATTTAAGGCTTTCTCAATATTTGTGACAAGCTCTTTACGGTTACCTCGAGCTTTACGTACAGCATCTTGGAGAACTTTATATCTCACGGGATAAAGGTACCGAAAGCCTAAGTCTTCAAATTCTACCTTTATATTATTCATACCTAAACGATTAGCAATCGGAGCATAAACCTCTAATGTCTCTAGTGCTATTCGTCTTTGTTTTTCCCTAGATAGGGCTTCTAAGGTGCGCATGTTATGCAATCGGTCAGCCAATTTAACTAGAATGACTCTAATATCTTTGGCCATAGCTAGCATCATTTTTCGTAAATTTTCAGCCTGGGCTTCGGCTTTGCTTTCAAATTTAATCTGGGCTAATTTACTAACGCCATCGACTAATTCTGCAACCTTTTCTCCAAAATGCTCGGCAATATCCAACTTCGTGTACTTGGTATCTTCAATAACATCATGGAGTACTGCAGCAAGAATACTCTGCAAATCCATGCTCATCTCTGCAAGTATTATGGCTACTGATAGTGGGTGGGTTACATATGGCTCGCCGGTGGAGCGCGTCTGATGTTCATGGGCTACGGTGGCAAATTCACAAGCTCGACGAACAATTTCTAAATGTTCGACTGACATGTACGTCTCTAGCGTACTGGTTAACTCGTTAAATTCCTTCACCAACTCTCCATAGCCGGGTCATAAACTCTAAACAATAGAATCAATATTGCTGTCATCACTAGTAGAATCATCATTAGAGTCACCTACTCGCTCACCTTGACTATTGAAGATTAAGCCAGACGCTATTTCTCTTAAAGCCAAAACTGCTGGTTTATCATTATCCCAAGGTAACTCAGACTCTTGTGCGCCTGAAAGTAATTTTCTTGCTCTTGCACTCGCCTTTAAAACTAAATCAAATCTATTTTCAACATTTTCAAGACAATCATCAACTGTGATACGTGCCATTAGAGTTCCACCTTGTTAAATAACTTACATCGTTGTACTTTACATTATAATCATAGTATTAGCAACCAGATCCTAGGAGCCATGACCTAACAAGTCAGCAATTACATTCTTATATACCACCTCTTGGTTAGCTACCTTTAATCTTGAGGCTTGAATAATTCTTTTTACTAATCTTATGCTTTTTTCAAACACATCATTCACTATCAAGTAATCATACTCACTGCAGTGTGTGATTTCTCTCACAAGATTTGACATACGATAATCAATAACTTCGCTACCATCTTGAGCTCGAGCATGCAGCCGCTCCAAAAGTACTTTCCTTGATGGTGGAAGAATATATATAAAGGTTGCATTAGGAAATTGTGCTTTTACTTGTCTAGCACCCTGCCAGTCAATATCTAAAGCAACATCATTACCGCTATTTAATGTATCTTCAACCCAGGCCCGAGAAGTTCCATATTTATGCCCATAAACGTTAGCACTCTCAAGAAACGCATTCTCACCGTTAAGAGCATTAAATTCATCGTCACTTATAAAATGATAGTGTTGCCCATCAATCTCGCCACTACGAGCTTCTCTGGTTGTATGTGACACTGAGATTAGAACATTGTCTATTTCCTTTAATACTCCTTTTATCAAGCTAGTTTTACCCCCACCAGATGGCGAAGAGAAGATAAACAGGGTGCCAACAGCTAACATATAAGGATCCAAAAGCCAAAAAGGCTATTGTATCCATTTTTACCATAATACTCTAGCCAGGAAGAGACCTAGCACAGCGCTAACAAACAAGTTGGTTTCATTCTTAAATTATGATAGGATTTCTTGAACCTAAGTAGCTAGCGACCTAAATAATAAAAGTTATAAGTTTACCCATAATTTATTAAAAAATTTTATATCAAACTTAATATCTGGTCCTAAAAACATATAAACCGCCACAAAATATAAGTTAATAGCTATTTCATTATTAAAAGATAATAGACAATAATTAATATACTGGCATCTTCACGATGGAAATAATAATGTTTGAAAGTTTAACCAATAATTTATTTCAAGAAAATAACATATTTTTCAATGCCCAAAATAATCGCATCCAAATTGGGCTTAATGAAATCTTATTGGGCATCGAAGGATTTACTGGCCCAGACTTTAATACAATAAATAACGTAATATTTCCAACTTTAATACGCAGAAACACACTTAATACCAACACTATCTTTGGTCCTTTCCCAGATAATGCAGATAGTGCTATAGACAAAATATTAGCAACTTTAACTATGTTTTTTCAAATTACGGAAACAGAACTTTCAGTTGAATGGACTACACTGCAAACAAAAACACCAAGTGTTTATCACAGAAATGAACATGGAGAAGAGATGGCGGTAGATTCAAAGCACTCTTCAGATATAGAAGCTAAGATGCTTTTTGAAGGTAAAACCGCTCATCAACAAAATTACTGTGCAATCAGCAAGCTTTTACATGCAACCCATGATTTAGTCCAACATCTCGGGCCAGTACAAAATGAAATAGAAACGTATAAAATTATCTTTGCAGCGTTAGAAAAGAAGAGAAATGAATCTCCCTTACTAAGTACTCTTCCAAAAAATTACCTACAATCTCTTGATCATGCTATATGGGAAATAATTGTTGTTGGTACAATATTTAATTTTAAAGATCAGCTCCCCATTTTGTATTACTTAAATAAAATATCAATGTTAAAATCAGATGATAACGATTTCATTTTTAAATGTCCTGCCAATATAGCTGGAATACAACTTGCCATTGCTATAAACGATACTAGACGGTGCTCTCAACTTGCATCTATAGTCAATGGATATGAGCCCTTGGCTATATATTTACACCTTGATGCTTGCCGAGGTGAAAAAAATCATTTTTTGAAATTTGCGAACTCTTCAGATGAAGCTCTAACTGTTAGAAATACGCACTCTTCAACTCAAGCTTGGGAGCGAATTAAAAGCCCTGCTCTATTGTACCTACATATGGCACATTTATTCGGACAAAACGTCAGAGCAAAATTAGAACTATTACTAAAAAACTTGAATATAGAAAAACTACCTTTTTTATGCAAATGTTTTAGTCTTGAAGTACCAGAATCATTAGATGACCGTACCAATATGTTTAAAGAAATAAACAGTTTTTGTATATTTCTATTTGAGGCTATTGATAACTGCCATAGTTTTGATCTCCACATAAGAGACCAGTATGCCTCTGATGAACATCTAGAAAATATTTTCACTATGTTTATAGCTATGATGACTGGTGAGTTGATTTTTGCCAGGGGCTTCTCTGGCGATAAATTAGAAGAATTAATAAATGATCATCACACCGTACAAGATCAAGTAAATATCACGTTTAGATTCGATAACCTCAATGCCTGGTCTATGTATGCTAATGTATTAGATAAATATTTACTTAGTTTATCTCATGCCAAAACAGAAGATAAATTTAATATTATTCGCGACTGGGTACTATTAGCTAGCCAACAAATTGGCCATTCATCTTTACTATTAAGAGAAGATTATCAAGTAGAGCTTGCTAAACAAGCTAAAAAACATGGGGTCGACTCTATATTCCATGAAAAATACCATCATCTTCGCTGCGATCTACTGTTTCAAGTATCTCGCCTTGATGTCTTAAGAGCAGTTACTCATTTTTCTACTGAAGATACCTCATCTATGTTACAACATCGCTCCACGAGAGCAATTAGATTCCTCTCAGAAGATGATACATATACATCGAGATCAAACCGCCCAGCACATGATGCATCATCACCATATGCAGGAGCGCCAGGTGGTGCCACAAGCTCAACACCACAGGTAACAAACCCTTTCATTTCAAGATTGTTATTTGATGGACTATTCAGTAACCAAGAATTAAAACATGCTATAGAGAATAGAATATTATTTATAAATACAAGAACAGCTCTACTTACATCAGTATCTCAAACTGCAAATGCGACACTACCATCTCGTCATCCTCTGCGAATTTGGTTGCAAAACCAAGTATTTCATTTACACCCTCGTAATGAAATTGAAGAGCTAGTGACTGCGGTGAGGCAAAGTATTGAGCCAGGATTTATTGCTCAATACTTATTATGTTGCTGCAACAATAAAACCATAGAAAGAAATTTATTTATTGAAGAAATACTTGGACAAATAGATCCTTTAGATGATGATCTAGATAACTTGCAACGCTCGGTAAACACTCTTAAAAGATTTTATGAAGATAGAGAGCGAGACATGCGCAGGCCAAGACCTATACATCGAAAATCTGTAAGCCCAATAAGCAAAGAATTACGCAGCAATGTAAAACGCTCCATGAATGCAACAAGAGGGTATTCTCCCCCCCATTAAAAGTAATCTTCTTACTTCTCCTTTATGACAAAATATAAGGTTTTATAACAACAATTTAGGCTGTGAAACAACAGCGTCACTATCTAACAATATTTTCTTAGTATCATAATCCCACGTTACAGTTTGCCCGTTAACATAATGTTGATACAAACACAATAAAGAACTTGCTTGCTCATGATTTATTGATGGTTTTAAAGTTACACTTACAGGTTGATAGCCAAGACCTTGTTGTTGCCAAGTTATTTGTGAAATAGCTCCAGATTGCCATGCCTGTGCTAGATAATTAAAGTTAGAGTTACACTGATTTCTAATTGTTGCCAGATGCGTTAATGCATACTGAGCTTGATCATAGACAATCTGACTTCCTTCAATAGTAATCTCTCCATCTTTTGCTGAGCCAAAAGTTGCATCACAGTAGACATATGGTGCTCCACCTGGTTTTCTCATCAATGGATATCCATAACTAATAGACTCCAAAGATCCTTCTAAATTAGTTATTGTCAATCCTAAATCTATAGCTCGTTCTATTGCAAACTCTTCTATTACCTGCCTTTGTACAGAGCTTAAATTCGTAGGGTATGCTTCCTCAATAAATAACACAATCTTAGATTTCAGAGGGTCATCCATTAAATGGACCATACAACGAGCAATAATAGTACTATCATCTACAATAGCTATCATACGATAATCACCATTTATAACATAACCCATTAAACATTTGTTTAGATCAGGGCTACCATCTACTCGTTGACAACTGCCTTCGACAAAAGTTCCGGCCATGAATAACCACCAATAATTGTCGGTATCAACTATCCTCCATCTAGATGTGTCTAGTACTTTATGTTTAATATTTGCACTTAGTAAGTGCTTAATCATCATAGACAAATCATTTTTAAATTCTTTGGCATCACTTACTGAATTAATAGTTACCTTTATTTTTTTCAGTAATGCTGCTTGTATTTTAGTATTCACTCCTGAATACTTGCAAGCTTCAATCAATGCAAGTTGAACCTCACAAATAGACTTAACTCTAGGATCTATTTTATCAGTAAGCCCTCTTTGCTGTACTAATAATTCTGCCACGATTGCTGTCCTGGATGCAGGAGAAGATAGGTATTTCTTGAACAATAGGGCATATTCCCCGGGCAAATGTTGATGTTTCAATACCTTGTTAACTAAAAAATCAGACAAATCAATGCGGCAAGGTTTGTCAACTATATTATGTCTTTCAACAAAGTCATCATAACGTTCACTGGCCCCATTGCGCCATGGATTTTCTAACCATGGTTCTTTAGAAAATATTGCTTCTAAATGTCTATTATGAGATGTATCATAACGCATATCATAAAAATCCTGTGAATTTAGAGATAACACTGTGGACACATACTTTTTTAGTGTTTTCAACATAGAGTCACGATCTTTCACAGATAACTGAAGCATTTTTCCGTAATAAGTCAAAAGGGCTGTTTTGGCATTTTGTTGGCCAAATGTATTATGGTAATGTTTAACTGATTCTTGTGACAAATTAAATATTCTTACTAATACCTGATGGAAAGCTAGCTCTATGCTACCTCCAGCTCTTTGCTCTGGAGTAATAGCATTCATTTCACCACTTAGCTGTAAGCCTTGCACCAAAAACCATTGAGTGGTTTGTATGCCGATGGGTCCAGAGCATAATACATTACTTGTTAACTCAATTTTTTCATAAATAGTAAGCTCTGGTGCTTGAAAAATGCTATGTATACCTGCAACACATGGCCGTAAATTACCACCATGTTTATAACTCTTGCTCATTTTCTTTAAAATATTATTATAAGCACTATCTGTTAAAGTCTCCCTAGATTCTAAAGAAGGTTCTTTGCCAATTTCCAATGCTATAAAAATTGCAGGCAATAGTGTTCGAACTGAACCTTTATCGAGCAGATGTTTATAAACAACAAATGAGTTGTCATTAGCACAAACATGCATTAAGGCATTTGATAAAACATATCTCATTTTAGGATCAGCATATGTTATAATTTCTTTTAAAGTTAATTGTACATCAAACAATCTTGCTGGGGAGCTAGATATTTTTTCATTTGCCAATACAGAAGTATAAATCAACCAGAAAGCCATATTCAACATTTTAATAACGTCAAAATCTTCTTCTAATTCATATTCCATTAATCGGTCAATAGCACTTTGCCAAATGCTATGTCGTGGCCAAACATTTTTGAAAACCAAAGATAATGATGGTAATACATTTTCTTTTATTATAGTGCCAATTTCCATCATGTCGATATCATCTGATTCTTCAAGAAATGCGGTATTACTTTCCCAAGCATTAAATATTTTCCCAAGATTACCTTCTAAGGCAGACAATTCGAATTCATTCATTGCATAGAACAATTCACTGTTATGCTGTACTCCCGTCAAAAATAATTCCAACCTAATTTGTGGGCTCGTGATTTGATACTCTGAAATATTTGATACTGCCTCAGGATTTATTTCTATAGCTAAACGTAGAACTTTAATGCGATCTTGCTCTTCTAATTGAAAATCACTTATATCAACATAAGCATCACAAACAACTATTTCTTGTACTAATGACAATCGTTCCTCATAAGGTATTTCTTTGTTTTTAGACGCCATGTATTTAGAAGCATAATCTCCCAAGATGATCATGTGAGAATATTCTTTTAATAAAGGAAACATAACGTCCCATGACAGATTTAAATCACTGATATCAAATATATAAGTTACACTATCCCAGCAACAATTCTCAAGAAATAATCTGAATAGTTCAATACGCTCCCTCTCTACAAATTGATGTAGACTTAAATCAATTGTGCCACCATCAGGAATTAAAAGCTTTTTAACTGCATCATGAATATCAGAATTAGATACCGATAAATCTCTATTGCTATTACTGTTCCTAGGAATATCATATAAAGTGTTCTCTGGAAGCTGAACATCTGCCAAGGATATAATTTTTAAAGCTCCTGATTCACAGTCTTTTCCATACAACCACATAGAATCATCGTTACATATAATAAGAGATGGTATTTGCACTCTATTTTTGCGAAGTTCATCTAATTCAGGTATCTCCTTATCCAAATACATACCATTTAGAGATGTTCTCATAAACAGATTCACTTGAGGTATTAAATTATATTTGGGTATCAAGTCTCTTAATTCAGATAAGTGCAATTGATACTTTGACCAATCTATTAAATGTTTTGTGCTCTGAAGGCTGGATAATCTCAAATGCAAAATCCCGCTCATGAACTGTTCAGACTTACCAGGCAAGCCAGCTATATCATCTATTCCTCCTGCTGAATTAGGGTAATATTTCAGAATGTTTTCAACAGCATATAAGATCTGCCTTTCTTGTAAATCTTTTAAATATATTTTCAGATTTATATAGATATTATTTTTATTGTACTGCAGCCTCACTTTCAGTAGTTCCCATAGCTGATTGGCAGTAATTTTTTTATCCACCCATTTTCCTTCTTCGCTGACAAATAAATCTACATAATACTGTCTATCTGAAGTACAACAACCTAAAAATTCAACCAGTACATTAAGAGCAATTGCAGATGAAACTTTAAAAGGCAGACAAGGACTACTTCTATTACCTTCTGTAGCTTGTTTTAGCAATATATACCTTGCATACCAATTTTTTTTATCAAGGCATTCCTCTAAGTTTGCTGGAACATAAAATGTCTTAAACAGTCTCAACGATTTATACTGCGCCAAGGTATGCAAGGTTGTAATGTCATAATCAAATAGTCTGCATCCAGACAGGTCAATCATGTGCAACTGCTTATTTTGAGTGATTTCCTCAACAAAATCTATTATTAAATCAGGTGGTAATTTTGAAAAATCATCCTTTGATACCGCAATATTTTCAAGCCTATCCATCTTTGCAATAAGGTTAGCGGTTTCTAGTACCACACTTAAATTTGATTCTATGCTTTTTGGAAAATTAAAATCAATACTTTTTACATATAAAATCTTCATCAACGCGGCCAGTCTTTCCAAAAATATTTCAGGCGCCTCACCGTCATCTGTTAATTTGAAATTTTGAGGTAACAAAGAGGCTGATGCATTAAGAGCTTGTTGCTTTTCTAATGTTAAGCCTGCCAAATTTCCAGATATTTCCATTGGTCCAGATAAGGTTATAGTTGACAAAAAATCCACCCATACCTGAAAAGATTCTTCTGTTAATTTAGAAAAATTTATATTATTAATATCTATAGTTTCAATAGATTTGTTAGCAACAAGAGCATCCATTATAATTTTTAAATGTTTCACATTGAGGCTATGAATATTTTCTTGACGTAAGCATATGGTTTTAATTGATCTGTTCGCCTGAATTGCAGCAGAAAGTTCCAACACTTCTCTCTCTGTAGGCAAATCAACGTCATGGACATATGTAAAAAAAACAGATGTCATAACATTCTCATTTAAAGAGCTTAGCAATGTTTCGAAAATTTTCATTTTATATACCTTTACAATGAATGTTATATTCACAAGCTAAAATGCAGGTTCTGTTTCAATGTTACCAGTCTACATCCAACTATTTTCAAAAAAACCATAGCTATGACTTTATAGGAGCACATACTCTTAATCTATTATTTAAGGTATTTTTTACACCCTGGACATTGTCTGAAATCACACGAATCAAAAATCAAATTAAATTAAATGTATTTTTATGAATGCATTACGAATGAAAGCGAACATAAAGTCAAGAAAACCAACTTCTTTTTTTATTTATAAACATATGAATAAATACCGGCAATCCCAGAGATAACAACTCCGGATTCACCCTCATATATAGACATAAATTACACATGCCATACATACAAGTTATTCACTTATGAATAATTAAATCTCACCAAATGATCTTCAAAAAAACATTTTAACTATATTTGAAATGTTAACTTCATTGTAAATGACGCTGAGCTCAATAGGCACTGAAAAAATCAACATTAACCTGAGCAACCTCGGAGCTCACTTAGTTCAGCGTTGCCACACTATTAAAATATTGTTACTATTAGCCATATAAATTATGGCAATACAAATCTATTTAAGAGAACATATCAAATGCAACCTCACGAAGATCTGACATCTGGAATTGAGGGGCAAGGCTATTATTATACTGCTACCCATCCTGATTATAATCTTGAATTAAGAATTTTAGGATCTATGCATTCTGTTCCTATTGCAGACATACCCCATCGGCATCAAGAATCAATACTTCAATCTAACACACTCCTTTCTGAAACTGGTGATAAAGAAGCACTATTAATGACCCATAATGATTATAATAATCTTATGAAAATGTCCATGAGAACAAAAAAAAACATTGATTGGTACTCAATGCTATCAACTGATAATAAAAATTTAATCAATGAATTTTGCAAATTAATCCCCGAGAGATTTTTTAACAAAAAATGGATTATTAGTAATGTTATAGTTGCATATGTAAATGCATTAGTTGAAAACCATCAAATGCTAAATGGAATGGATGAAGACATATTAAAAGAATTCATTAAAAGTGGAAAAGATATATTCGATCTTGATTATAATTATACTACTGACAACGACATGAACAATGGTTCTGATGAGGCCTTATTTGCAGATGAGCAAGAATCCTTTGAGTGTTTATTAGAAAACTTACATGATATAAAACGCAGCAATAAATTTAAGGATGCAATTAATAAACTATCACTTCCTAAAATACAAGAAGAATATATGTTAGCATATGAAAAAATTTGTGAAAAACATGCCTCTGAGGAAGACGATACAAATGATCTTGATTATCCAATTCAATATTTTATAGAATTACTACATAAACGATCATACTTATCTTATTTAAATGGTTGCATCCATACCCTTCCTGACCGATTTAAAGATAATGATGATCCTGAACTAATCGAAAGAAATTTTAATTGGCTATTAAACACCTGGATGACTATACAACCTAGTTATATGGCATTTCATAAAACAAAATTCATTGTTTCTTTAGTTGGTGGAGCTCTACATCTATTTGATAGTTATGGCATGATAAATTTATTTTGCTTAAGTGGATTTACTGTTAATAGACATGACCATGACATGAAAATAACAACAACTTATAACTCAACAGGAGCCGCGCTAGCTGCACAATGCTATATGCAATCAAGAACATTCCAAGTTCTAAAAGAACAGATTGCTGGCAATATGCATCATTACCCAGAAAACAGATTAATTCTACATGCATACGAGGCAAACCTGCGCAATCATGCAAAAGTAAAAGAAAACACAAGTGAAAACAATCGGGATATTACATCCTTAAAAACTATCAAGCCACATATATAGACTTATATTATATAGTTCATATATTAATATGATTACGTGATATTTTGCCTGCATATCATAAACCATCTTGACAAATTGCGAGCACTAAATGCTTCTGTTAGGATAGTTATTACCTTCATATATTCTAATGAGTAGCTAACAGCGCCATATAAAAATGAGATACCTAGGGAAATATTTTTATTTTAAATAGCAAAATATGAGAATAAAACATTACCCTGAACTAAATTGAGTTATTTAACCATGACTATTTAAGGAGAATATTTTGCTAAAAGTAACGTCTTTCAATGCCAATGGGATCCGATCTGCTGCAAAGAAAGGCTTCTTTGATTGGTTAGAACAAGAGAAAATCGACGTACTATGTGTGCAAGAAACTAAAGCTCAAGAACATCAATTAGATGATCCTATATTCCATCCCCCAGGTTACCACCGCTATTTTTTTGATGCCCATAAAAAGGGCTACAGTGGTGTGGCTATTTATACTAGATATGAGCCTGATAACATCACTACTGGCTTAGGCTGGGAAATTGCTGATACTGAGGGACGTTATATCCAAATAGACTTTGATAAGATCAGTATTAGCTCATTATATCTACCTTCAGGAACAAATGATGAACGTCAAAGCTATAAATATGAATTCTTAGATGCTTATCTACCCATTTTACAAAAACAGAAAAACTCAAAATCTAGAAAACATATTATCTGTGGTGACTGGAATATTGCCAACAACAATATCGACATTAAAAATTGGAAAGCTAATCAAAAATCATCGGGGTTTTTACCTGAAGAACGAGAGTGGCTTGATAATTTGCTTAATAATGTGGGGATGGTCGATGCTTTTCGCTACCTACATCCAGACAAAGTCCAATATACCTGGTGGTCACACAGAGCCAAAGCTTGGGACAACAATGTTGGCTGGCGAATTGATTATCATATTATATCCCCAGGGCTCAGGGATGATATACAGAGTGCCTCAGTATATCGGGAGCAAAAATTCTCAGATCATGCCCCCTTAACTGTTTGTTATAACATAGAAATTTAAAGTTCTAATAAAACTTCTTTTTGCTGCTCAATTAATGAGGCAATTCCAGTTTTAGCGATCTCAAGCATTGCATCTAACTCCTTCTGTGAGAAAGGTGCGCCTTCTGCTGTACCCTGAACTTCAATAAACTCTTCATTTTCTGTCATTACTACATTCATATCTGTATGGGCATTTGAGTCTTCAGCATAGTCTAAGTCGAGAACTGGCATACCCTTGTAAATACCTACAGATACAGAAGCAATATAGTGCTTCAATGGCTCACGATCACCTTTAATCATCTTCTTTCTTTGCATATATCGTAAGGCATCTATAAGAGCTACTAAGCCTCCTGTAATACTTGCAGTTCTAGTACCACCATCTGCCTGGATCACATCGCAATCTATAGTAATAGTATTCTCACCTAAAATTTTCAAATCCACAGCACTGCGTAATGAGCGACCAATAAGCCTCTGGATCTCCATAGTTCTTCCACTTGGTGCATGTTTAGTTGATTCACGTTGCACACGATCATGAGTTGCTCTTGGCAACATTCCATATTCAGCAGTGATCCAGCCACGCCCTTGGCCTTTAAGAAATCTTGGAACCCCATGAACAACACTAGCATTACAAAGAACTTTAGTATTACCGTATTCAACTAACACTGAACCTTCTGCGTGTTTAGTATATTTTCTAGTTAATTTTACTTCACGTAGTTCATTATGTTCTCTTGCACTTGGCCGCATAGATTATGTCCTTCTCTGCTTAATGAAAAGAAGGGGACTTTAAGTCCCCCTTTCTCGGAATCTATAAATTATGGTATTTACTTAGCTACTTTTTTCTCTTCGAACACTACATGTTTTTTCACAATAGGATCATATTTTTTTAAGCCTGTAAGTTTACCATTTTTGTTTGGACCACCTTCCATACGAGCATTTTTTTTCTTTGTGTAGAAAAAAGTAGATGCTGTTGATTGCAATCTTACAATGATACCTTTCTTACTCTTTTTTTTGCCACCTTTAGTATTAGCCATTTTCTATCTCCAAAAATTTTAAGCTGTCTGTTCTTTCTTGCGAAGATCAGCTAGTACTGCTTCAATACCTTTCTTATCAATGGTACGTAAAGCTTGATTAGAAAGAAGCAACTTGATAAAACGATTCTCACTAGGTACCCAAACACGATGCCAGTTTAAATTAGGCAGAAAACGTCTTCTGGTTTTACGGTGTGAGTGGGAAACGTTATTCCCGGACATTGGCTTTTTCCCAGTTATTTGGCAAACCCTAGACATAATGAAAACTCCGACGTTATCTATAAAATTTCTTTAAAGCAAACCTTTTACCAAAGATCAACACAGAATGCAAGAAAAACGATCTGTAGTCATCATTCCAACATCTTCATATTTTGACATAGCTGTACAAATTTAGATAGTCTGTGTGCTCTTGTATCAGACCTACGGTTTTACAATAGTATGAGACTTTATGCAATAACCAAGTATATTTTTTTTACCTGCCTTGCTCTTAGCCTGTCTTGTTGCAGCACAACCCATGATGCAATCAAAAAAAGTAAACTTAGTATCCAAACTAAAATGAGCAATAGTATTTTCCTTGAGCCTAATATTGACTCTAACAATAAAGTGTATTTACAAATACATGATACCTCAGGTCAAGAACAAAGCCATCTCAAAGATGCATTTACTAATAAGCTTAGTGAGCATGGCTTACAGATTACTGAAAATCTTGAAGCTGCCCACTACATGCTGCAAATTAACGTATTACAGCTTGGTAAAAACCTTCCCCAATATGCACAAAAATCTTTAAAATCAGGTTATGGCACAGCAATTGAAGGAGCCTGGATAGGCAAATCTATCGCTAAGTCTAAAAAATCCACTGAGTCTCTTGGTAGCGTCGTTGGCGCATCGATTGCAACAGCAGCTAGCGCCATGCTAGATGATGCCATGTACAGCGCTATAGCTGATGTGCAAGTATCTGAGCGCATTGACGGTGAAGCAACAGAGACCATCAAATCATCTCTTGCTCAAGGCAAGAGTACTAAGCAAGAAATTAGATTCAAACGTAAAACCACATGGTTAAAATATCAAACCAGAGTAGTCACTAGCGCGGCTAGAATAAACCTTAAATACCATACTGCGGCACCAATATTATATGAACAATTGGTCACTTCTATTTCAGGAATATTAAATTAAATGGAGACAACATGAACAAAGCCACACCTTTTGGTCTACAAGTGAAAATATTAAATAAACAAGCCACCGTCCCAGAGTATGCAACAATAGGCTCTGCTGGCCTAGATTTAAGAGCCTGTATTGACCAAGAGATAACCCTAGAACCAGGACAGACAACAATGATCCCTACAGGTCTAGCTATTCATATATCAGATACAAATGCTTGCGCTATGATTTTACCTCGTTCAGGACTTGGTCATAAACATGGTATTGTTCTAGGTAATTTAGTTGGTCTTATTGATTCAGACTACCAAGGAGAACTTAAAATATCTTGCTGGAACCGCAGTGAAAGGGTATACACAATTAAGCCAAGTGACAGAGTCGCTCAACTAATATTAGTTCCTGTATTAACCGCTCAATTGGAAGTAGTTGACGAATTTAGAAATGACACTAACCGTGGTGTGCAAGGTTTTGGCCATACAGGAAAACAATAATGGGTGTAAGCAATGAAATTTTTCGTGCCTACGATATCCGTGGCATAGTTGATGAGAGTCTTAGTTGCGAGATAGTTTATAAAATTGGGCAAGCTTTTGGTACGAAAGTACGACAAGCAAGTCATAATATTACTAAAGTAATTATTGGTCGAGACGGCAGACTATCAGGTCCCAAGTTAGCTAATAGCCTTGCCAAAGGCATTCAGGCTACAGGCTGTGATGTAATTTCTGTGGGGGCAGTTGCTACTCCACTTCTTTATTACGCTAGCAAAAAACTTAATATACCCTCAGCAGTTATGCTGACTGGAAGCCATAATCCATCAAATTATAATGGCTTAAAAATGATTTTAGAAGACAAAGCTATTTATGGTGAGCAAATTCAAGAAATAAAAAATATCATTAACAGTCAAGAATTTTTAAATGGTGATGCTAGTTATAGTGAGTATAATATTGAGCCAGAATATATGCAGGAAATTACACACAAAATAAACACCCCAAAACCATTAAAAATTGTGATAGATGCTGGCAATGGTATTCCTGGAGCAATAGCCCCCCAATTATTTAAAAACCTTGGTCATGAAGTAATTGCTCTGTTTTGTGAAGTTGATGGTAACTTCCCTAATCATCATCCAGATCCTGGCGATCCTAATAACCTCAAAGATTTAATACAAAGTGTAATCAAGAATAATGCAGATATAGGATTAGCTTTTGATGGTGATGGCGATAGACTTGGTATTATTGATAGTAACGGAAAAATTATTTGGCCAGATAGATCTCTTATGGCATTTGCACAAGACGTATTAAAAGAAAAAAACAATAGCACTATTATATATGATATAAAATCTACCAATAATCTAGATAGTATTATTAAAGCCGCTGGAGGGAAACCTCTAATGTATAAAACTGGCCACTCACTCATTAAAGCGAAAATGCGTGAAACTGGTGCAGCTTTAGCTGGCGAAATGAGCGGTCATGTATTTTTTGCTCATAATTGGTATGGTTTTGATGATGCTCTTTATGCTGGTGCAAAAATTCTTGAGATTATTGCAAAAACCAATGAAAGCTCTGCCACATTCTTTGCTAAATTTCCAGAAAATGTCTCCACTCCTGAACTTCCCATTGATGTAACCGAAGATGAAAAGTTTGGCATAATAAAAAAATTGCAAGAAATTGCACATTTCCCTGGTGCTAAAAATATTTCAACCATTGATGGCCTACGAGTAGATTTTGATGATCGGTGGGGATTAATTCGCTGCTCTAACACCAGCCCTAAACTTATTTCCCGGTTTGAAGGGCTCTCCAACGAATCATTAAAAAGTATTCAGGACAGCTTTAAACAGCTGCTTTTACAAGTTGCGCCTCATCTTAAAACCCCATTCTAACATAAGGGCATGCTCAGCATGCATGCCCTTAATAAGCCTTGTTCACCGAGCGTTAAAATAGATTTTATAAACATAGTTAAAATATCTGATATCTCCTGCTTAACTATGATTTTGATCTCCACATTTATATATTCTATAGTTTATTGGTATAGCGATAGCTGATTTCACTCACAATTTGGACAAGATTTAAAAGTAGAGTGTTTCTGTGTCTCTGAAAAAATCCTATTTAAGAAAGTAAAATATAGGTCCTGGGGGTAGCTTGTGATGAAGATCAGTAGATTATTGCATCTGAATTTTAAAAGGCATTTGGAGGCATCAAGGAATTATGACACCTGAAATAATTAACAAATATACATCCGCGATAGAGTTAATGTACCATATACATTGCAATGATTTAATACAGTCTTTAGGACTTATAAGACAAGACCCATCTATTTTAAACTACCCAATATTTTTATCGACAAAAGCAAAACCTTTATCATCTGAAGGTGGTCATGCAGAGTCCATAACTCAGGAAGAGCTGTTCATGCTTAAAGAAATCATTCAATCTCCTGAGGTAATAGGTAAAAGTAATGCTACTGATAACTTTTTAAATTCATCAAAAAATCAGCTCATAGAAGAAGGTAATACGCCCCTTTTATATGCGCTCTCTTTGGAAAGATTTTCCATAGTGATATCACTCTTAGAGTTTATTACCCCGGAAATGCTTGAACATCAAAATTACTACAACCTCAATTCAATGCACTTTTTGCCTTACGGCTGTCATGACATGATGCATCCCACAACAATCCCTGAAACAGGATATTATGGCCCCCCCACACAGGACCAAGGCGTTATTGAGCACAAAAAACAGCAAATATTAACACTTGCTGAAAGCTTTATTAGAATATTAGGTGCTGCTAATTCGGCTGAAAGCACTCTTTTGGTATGCGACTGTAACCCAAGATCAACATTAGAGTATTGCCTAATGTCAGAAGATTATTTTTCAGAAATATTCATCATTTACGCCGGCATGTTCACCGATGAAGTAAAGCTAAATATTCTATCTAACATAATAAAGAAAAATTATGATTATGATATCGACATGCTTCAGAGAAAAATGAATTTTATAATGCAAACATTTACCGACATGGGCACCCTTAGAGAGCTAAAAAACCAAATGTATTCTCCAAAATATCTTTTCAATAGGATGGGGCTTAGAAATTACATTCATAGCCAAGGAGATAACAGCGGTTACCTATCTATAGATGAAATCACCTTTATTTTTAATGAGTGTATTGCTAATACAAAAAATCTAGAAGGCCTTGCTGATGTAATCACGAATACAAAATCTCGATATGCAAGAGTAAATTCTTGGCCAGAAAATAAAGGAACACCTGCTGCAGAAAAGTATAATACTGACTCAATGGATATGATAGGACAATTTGAAGTTGTACTGGGAGACTTGTTAGCAAGAAGTGAATCGTTAGGGGCGTCACAGCAACCTGAGCGATCCTCCAGACCAAAAATGAGTATTTAGGCAGTGGGTCCGGATTAGCTCGTGGATCTGTTAAGGAGGACTATTATTTAAATTAATTGTTTCCTGATATGATTTTCTTCACTGGGTAGGTGGAATGAAGTTATTGTAACTGATTTTTTAGTTGTGTAATTAAATGGAATCATCGTTACTATCCCCTTTGCAGCAATCTTAGAGTTTGCGTGCTTGTTGCTGAACTATGAATAATATTTTTAAGCGTCCTTGCTACTTTAGTTAATTTAATCAGGACTGACTATCCTAATTTCACTTCAGAGATAATCTTGAGACTATTAGTTGGAAGTCTAAGCTCAGCAATGTTTTGTCCCGTTATGACGAAACACTCATATGCAAGTTTACCTGCGACCAGTCATCTGTTATTTAATTCTTTCATAAGACTCTTCAATTATTTTTTTGAACTCATCGCTCACACTAAAAAAATCAACAACATCAACTTTGAATGGTAAATCAGAGGCCGAAAATTGAGATTTCAATTGAGATAGCATATCTATATCAATAGACGTATTAGACACTAGCGCCAAATCTAAATCTGAATATTTTTTTAAATTTTTCCCATGAACTCTAGAACCAAAAGCCCAAACACTATGTTCTTCTGCATAATCTTTCAAAATTTTATGAATAATTTTTAAATCTTTATCATCAATGTTCATTCTTTATAACTTTCTAATCTAGATATGAAAAAAATCACACTTTCTACAAAGTTTGGTAATATTTCATACACTTCATCTGCCTTACTTTCATTATAAGTGTGAGATGTTATGTTACGACGGTCACGATATTTAAACCATAGCGTTGGCTCTTCTAAAAGACCTTTCTCAGCCCCAGCTCTAATAAGATCTTTATAGTTAAAAAAATCTACCTCTTCCGCAGCCATCCCCATCTCTTTTAATTGCCTTTTCAACATTTTTATTGAAAGTTCAAAGGTATATTCGAAAGCCTGAATTGATGCTGATTTGAATTGCTTTAAAATTTCCAGATCATTAACAGCTAGCTCAGAGTTGCAGTATTGCAGGCTCTTCTCAATCTGTAATAGCGCTTTTTTTAGGGATGACAAATTCAACATAAAAAGATGCTCAGCATAAAGTTTAAGTGTTATATACTACTATTTAAACTTGTAAATTTCTATATATTTGAATATTTAGTCTAAACGGCCATGTCTCATCTAGGCTCACAGCGCCCCAAGCAGATCAACGGCCCAATCGAATGCTTAAACGCTTTTTCGATAGTTGGCACACTCGAATCTACTTGTGAATAGATTCCTTGAAATACCACAGGTGCGAGCCAGTGCCACGGCTAGAAATAACTATGTCTTACACTGTGCAGCTGAAAATGGTCTTCTTGATATTGTGAAATACCGCAGGTGCGAACTGCCACAGCTAAAGATAAACGCGCCTCGATGGAAAGACAGAATGTGAAGGGATACTTAAGTGCTGGATAAGAGGTAATCCTGCCAGCAATAATAGTGATATTCACTACCCACAATGCAACAACAACTCGAATAAGCTTGTCTATATTGACAGGTATAATACACCAAGGACTATCATGCAGGATGCAGAGATGTAGTTAAATGATCACTGGAAGGACATGAGCATTCGTGGTTGTGGACCCAATGAAAAATTTGATTGGTTTAAGGAGAAAGCACGTTGGGACTATGTTGCCATCTCCTTTCCGGGAGGTTAAATCATATAATTATGGCTGAAGCTTCCGAAATATTTCTGAACTAAGCCTGTCACCAAGAACATTTCTAACTTCAGTAGTCGCTCCACTCGTTGACCCAGCTATATTTATTGTTTGTTGTAACTCTAACATGGGAAGCATAGCTTTCCCTGTTACTAATCCCTCTACATTTAAATCTGAACCGCCAGTGCCACTACCACCCTCATTGATCACAGCTAAAGAGGACATCCTCGCACCAGCAACAAAGGAAGTCACACTACCATCATGAGTAACCGAGGATGAAGCATCATCGCGCACAGATGAAGATGGCGTACTATGCCTTTCAATCATTTCTACGGCTTTCGCTGGATCTATAGGTTTGGTACTAAAGAAATCATCCATTCCTAGCTCTCGTGCCTTAAGATGTGCTTCCAGACTATAGCCAGGATCATCAGGGCAAAAATCGGTGCTTAAGCCAACAAATACTGTTTCTGACTCTGGGAACATTCTCTTGTGTTCATGGACAACATCGACCCCCTTCCTTGTATCAGTAACAAGTAAATTGTTGTCCATCAAGGCTATAACCACATTTTGCTCTCTTAGAACCTTCAGAGCATCATCAGATGTTCCAGCTTCTACAACCTCGTAACTCAAATCCAATTTTTTAAGTGCGGCCCTAGTATATGCTCCTGCTGTACGACTCATCATTAACGAATCATCAAGTATTAATACTACTTCTTTACCATCTCCAGACATCGTCTTACCCCTAACTAAATTAAATGATGCAATATAATATCTGTGTGATAACACTTATTATTATCTAGCGTAACGAGAATCATTATACTATAAGCAACAATAGTAATCAAACCAACTACAGGTGTATGGAGCTATAATGTTTTCAAAATTTAAAATTTACTTCTCAGAGATTACTTCCAGATTAAATTATTTACTTCCAACTCAGATTTGATGAAACTTTCTATCTTATTTTAACCCCATCATTTAATGTTCTAATATGGGCAACTGCTTTCTGCTTTCCAATTTTGTATATATCAAGATACTCTATTTCTTCGTGAGTCTGCATATCAACTTTGATCAGTGCGCTATAATAGTGATAAATATAATTTCCATAACGAAAACTAAGTAACATTCCACCGCCACCTGAAAAAGGAAAGCGCATCAAAATAATTTCATCATTCTGATATTGGCTAATCTGTAGTGGTTTTTCAAAATCATCAACATCGCTGACATCATCAATTTTTTTTATTTTTGCATAGCCTTGAGGGTAGCTCATCTCAATCTTCCCAGGTTTGCCAAAACGATATTGTAATTCTGTTGGCTCAAACTCTGTTTTTGCACAAAAACTTATATATTTTCCATTTAATGTTGCTGAACTTAAAAAAGTATACTGTTCTGAATCGCAAAGACTAATTGAGCCCGGCATCGCATAACTACTACTTGAAAAAAAAACAAATAAAATAACAATTAAAAATTTTAAATTATGCATGCAATATAACCTTTTGCACATCCATGACTATAGCGCACAATATTCTTCTTTATACTGCTCAACTAAAGATTTCAGATCTGCACTCATATTATTAGATACATATTTAAAAACATCATTAGCAGTAATTATGGGATATACCTTGATATCATAATCTTGCTCAATTTGGGTAATAGCCGTGATTTCTTTATCGCCTCGCTCCATTCGGTCTAAAGCAATCACTATTCCTGTAACTCTTGCATCTTTATTCTTATTGATAAGGTCTAATGATTCGCGAATAGCTGTACCTTTAGTAATAACATCATCAACAATCACAATATTACCTGTAAGATTTGCCCCAACTAAATCTCCACCTTCACCATGATCTTTTGACTCTTTACGATGAAATGCATATTCAGCATTTTTGTTAACACTCTGTGCAACACTCATGGCTGTAGCAACAGCTAGTGGGATCCCTTTATATGCTGGACCATAGATAACGTCATACTTTAAATTAAGACTTATTAATTTTTCAGCATAACAGGCTCCAAGAATATTTAATGATGCACCACTGCAAATATTTCCCATATTAAAAAAATATGGACTAATTCTGCCTGATTTTAGAGTGAAATTGCCAAATTGTAATGCCTCATGTTTAATAACATGCGCAATAAATTCTTGCTTCAAACTATCCATTTACATAACCTATTTTAACTATGCAAATAGTATTGCATTGCAGCTTTAAAAAATAAAGCTTATCTTTGTAGGTAAATACTTGAATGGATTTAACTTATTTACTCAACTATAATATGAGCAATGGATATGAAACTTGACATCAATAACCTAACTGTAGGTTACGTTGATAAGGATATTATCAAAAACCTAAATTGTACCCTCAGCCAAGGGGATGTCCTAGCCTTAATTGGTTCTAATGGCTCAGGAAAATCAACGCTTTTAAACACTATCGCTGGATTAAAACAACCAGTGTCCGGTATCATTGCAACCAATAGCCTCTCCATAACTCACCAACGACATGAGTACAATAGCTGTCTTGGCTATGCGCCTGAGCGTGCCCCTTTGTTCTATGAGCAAAACATTACCCAATATCTTAGCTATGTTGCTAAAATTAGAAAATTTCCCAACCCCAAAACTCGTATAAAAAATATCTTGCTTAAATTAAACCTCTGGGAACAGCGTAACGAGCGTATATCACAGCTATCAAAGGGCACCAAGCAACGAATTAATCTTGCTCAGTCTATCCTGCATTATCCTAAAATATTGCTACTAGATGAACCCAGCCAAGGATTAGACGCTCAAGAGTGCGAACGCCTTTACGCACACATCAAAAAGCATAGTCAACATATGCTAGTGATTTTAGCAACTCATGACCAACATGAAGTTACTTTACTATGTAATAAAGTTTTACTTTTAGATAGCACCGAACCTAAAGTAATGAATATCAACGATGCTCTCAATAATATAAATGAGACATTTAGTGAAGTGGCGGTGACACGAATGGGTGTAAAAGATGATACTAAATATAACCAAGCATGAAATTAGCTTAAATTTTCTGACAAAAAGAATATGGTTAGCCTTGGCTTGTACTACTGTTATTTTTAGTTTGTTATACCAATGGCTATTAAAACAATTTATTATTGTTTCACAGGCTCATATTCTTGAAGGCACGCATATGGGGGTCACGGAGGAAATATTACATCCTTACTTTGCTTGGCTAGCAATCTTTCTCATGTGTACGTTACCTATACTCACTGGCTACAGTATTATAAAAGACAGAAAATCTGGTGTTTTTTTACTATATCAGCTTGCCCCTATCAATCTGTCAAAATATTTATTAGGCCACTTTAGTGCCAAGATTACTCTAAGTTACATAGTAATATCATTTTTATCTCTACTACCATGCATTATTGCTATAGATACACACGTAGACATTTTACAATTAGCAAGTGCTTACATTGGTATTATTTTACTAGCAACATG
>Ga0066610_10000137_pt1 | contig 50221 bp, 55 predicted proteins | sample SaaInlV_DNA_165m_FD_60375 | JGI IMG/M metagenome (GOLD analysis project Ga0066610, IMG submission 60375) | Marine microbial communities from expanding oxygen minimum zones in the Saanich Inlet - SI075_LV_DNA_165m | ecosystem: Environmental > Aquatic > Marine > Unclassified | place: British... | reverse complement strand
CATCAAAATGGGCTTTAATCCGCATTCCGATGGTCAAAAGTTATTAATCCAAATTACCTACAAGCCCGGATATAACCCAGGGACGGACAGCGAGGGCACGTTTGTACAAGAGTTCACACGATTCATCTCCATTTTTAATCCCCTAGGCGCTATTGATGGATTAGGACACGATGACATTCGAAACCCGGAAGATTTTGGCAACGAAGAAGAGCTTCGCAACGCCTTAGCAATTGGTGATTATCGTCGCGTAGAGGAGGAAGATTGATCAAGGCTACCTACGAATCGAATACAAAATGGCACCACTCTCGCGTGTCCTCGAAAAAAGGATTTCAATAATACTTCTGAAGAATCAGGGAAATATCTAAAGAAACCGCGTTTAATATGTTAAATTCTTATGGAGAAATAAAATGAATAAAGTACGCATTTACCTTTCATATCTTATTATTAGTATGGCAGTGTATATTCCTGCAATCCAAAATGCCCTTGCAGATCCCCCCGAGTTTTGGGATACGAATTGGTGTCCTGAAGGATCGACTCTGCATCATACTCAACTTCTTCGCGTCAGCGGCTCATGGCTTAACAATGAGCGTGAAGCCTTAGATAGCGCACAAATCCGTTTGCAACGAATCGAAGGTTTGGAAGCCAGTTATTTTTCCTATGATCAGAGGGAGACTGCGCAACAGTTGAAAACTGACGTTGAACAATTCTCAACAAACCTAGAGGGCCTAAGAAGTAAAGTTCATCAGTTTGATGCCTCACTTGAAGGGCGTAAGAATGCTGCAACATTGCGCTTTTATGAGACTTTTAAGGAAACTGTGGATAGTTTTGCCACCCTTCCAGGAATTCTAAGTAAAAATGTCGCTACTGCTACCGCAGAATTAGGTGTTGATATGGATGCTCAGTATAAGCTGACGGAAAGATTTACTAGGGATGGGGAAATTCAATATAGATTCTCCTTCTCTAAAAAAGCAGATTCTTCGTCTGATGACGGCCCACAACAGACCTTTAGTTTGTTTGTCTCAACCTATATTGCTGAGAAAATGCCAAGATTGCTTGATGTTGGCTTTAACTCCAAAATTTGTGATCTTGAGACCGTTCCAGATGCCATAAGTACTCTTTTTGGAAAACTCTTGGATCCAAAGTTGCACGATGTAAGCGCGCCTCAGGAGGAAGAGGAGGAAGGAGAAGCAGAGCCAGCTGATACGCGTCATGTCGAGCAGGGCAAAAAAGAAGAGTCAGCTAATACGGGATCCTCAGAAGAGGAACAAGCCGCGCAAAGAAAAGCTGCTCTGAGGAAAAAGTTTGATAGTCAAAAAGTATAATTAACCAGCAATACCTGGAAATCTGTTTTAAACACACAAATTTCCAAAGCTTAAAATATTTCGGTAGGACAGCACTCGTTTGCTGTCTTACCAGCTAAATTTAATACTCTATGACAACTCACATTCTGAGAGTAGGATTTCAAATGAACAAAACATTCAAAGCCTTTTCCATTGCGGCAGTTTTGATGACAAGCCTCTCGGGCCATAATCTGTGGGCAAATGATGACTTGTTAGAGGGTATGAAACGAGCATCTGGTGTTAGAAGCGGAGGTTCAAAGAAGCTTCCGTTGTCAAACACGAGCTCGACTGTGTTACAAGAGACCGGAAGAGGTGCATCACTATTAAGAAAGAGTGTTCCCTATGTATTTGGAACAGTTTTAGCCTTTGGCACAGCGTATTGGTTGTGGAACCGTCTCGGAAAGAAGTCTGAGTCTGAGTCTGAGGAACAAAAGAAAGCACCAAAATTAGAAGAACTACGAAGAACAGGAAAACAAAGGGATGATGGGATAAACGACAACCACCTACTACATGAGGAACCTAGGAAAGAGGAGGAGGTAAAAGAAGAGGAGGTAGATAGACCTCCCTCTCCGAAGACGCCAAAAGCTACTTCAAACTCTAATGGTGGCGCTTTAGTAAGGAAAAGCCCTTGGAAATTAAGAAGGCTCTTAAATGCTGCTCCAGAGAATGAGAACGTTCTAGAAACAGTACAATCAACAACTTCGACCCATGTTTGTTCTGTTGATGAGGCTGTCAGAAAGGCAGGTTTTCAAGATGCTGAACTGGAATTTGATGAAATAGATGAAGTCTTAGAGATTCTTACAGAATATAGAGACAGTACCAGCACAAAAGCTCTTGGTAGCGACGCAGATCATACTGATCCCCTTACGCTACAATTCAAAAGCCTTGTTGGAATGTACGATGCTATAATTGGACATCTTGAGTCGTTGAAAAACGCTATGAATGCAGAAACAGATTCAGTCGCTGAAGAATTAGAGCATACAGCTTGCAACGTTTTCATCAAAATGGGCTTTAATCCGCATTCCGATGGTCAAAAGTTATTAATCCAAATTACCTATAAATCTGGATTTAACCCGGGGGAGGACAGCGAGGGCACGTTTGTACAAGAGTTCACACGATTCATCTCCATTTTTAATCCCCTCGGCGCCATTGATGGATTAGGACACGATGACATTCGCAAAGGGGGAGATTTTGCCAACGAAGGAGATATGAAGGACGCCTTAGCAATTGGTGGGGGTGGGCGTGAAAATGAAGATGATTGAGAAGGGGAATTAACCTCCCTGGTGACATAATCGTGTCTAAAGTACTCTAGCTGACGCAGCAACATGAGACATGCGTGATTGTCCCCCTTGGGGCAGGAAGTGAACCATCGTCAGAAACATCAGAGGCTTCACCTATTTCTGATGTTGTAGCACTAACCCTGTAACATCGAATGAAAACTTTCTGCCCGACAGTGGGTATCCACCAAGATCCAAATTACAAAGTAAACGTCTTTTATGCCTGAACCAATTTGGAACAACGCAAAATATAAGATATATCCCCCGGAAGCACCGCCAGTATCTCTATTCCCATAGAATTCAGCATAACTGATTGAAATATTCTTGCCGGCCTTTTTCCAAATTCTAACTTTGGATGGTGTATAACAGAAAATCGGACACGACGAGGATTAATGCCTATGCTGCCCTCTAAAAGCTCGACTCTGATATGAAATCAAATGTCAGAAAATTACTTTGCTCTTCCGATTCCTTTATTTCAACAATAATCTTGCCTCCTGACTGCTCGGAAAAAATAGATATTTCAGAATGCTTTAAATTTTTATTTATGTTCTGTAGAATACTCATGAAAAGTTGGCTTTTAGCGTCCGCTTTATCCCCACATTTATCACTAAATGTTGCATATAAGCTCCCTAATATTTCGGGCAATTCACTTTTCCCATACGACCGATCATTACGAAGCATGCTTCTTTGATCTGCTGTCAAAAACTCTTGATCAAACATATACGAAATTAGGCACTCTGAATCAGCAGATTGCAATGATATAGCTACTTTTCCAGTTTTACTATGAAGGTGTTCAGCCGGCACAACTTGTACGTGTGTGTGTGAAAACAAATTCGCACTGTGAGCTTCATCCGCATAATGGACAATATCCGAACAACAATAGGGTAACAAATTTTCATTTGGGACATGTATTGGCTTTTCTTCTGGGACTGTTTGAATTTCAAGTTCATTTTTAGAATGGGAAATTGAGTTCAAGCTACTATTCGCTGAAACACTTGTCCCTAACGATAAGTTTAATATATTTTCATCATTTAATTCTGAGGAATCAAGTGAATTACCTCGTGATTTCGAAATTTTATTTTTCAAATATATTGCAATTGCGACAAGTCCAACACCGATAACTATTGGAAATACATATTTCCTTGATGGCTTGTTCCATAATTTAGCTGACCAATCTTTCAAACGCTCAAAATTTAATAGCACTTTGGACAATCCTGTTGCTAAGTATAGCTTCAACAGGCTACGAGAATCCTCTCTTTCAGGTCCATTTGCAGTATTTTGTATCCCATTGTATACTTTCGTCCTTCTGGGAAACGAAGAACTTCTATAAGTTTCGTCATCATTGTTGGCCAATGACAACGATGTTATAAAACAAATAAAAATTAAAACTGGTAAATAAAATGTAATATTTCTTAAAAAACTCATTTGTTGCAAACCATCTAATTTGAAATAAAACGCTCTGTATAGAACATTCAAATAAAAAGTATAATTAATATTTTCTTTTTCATTTGACCAAACAGTAAACGGAAAAAATATTCTTTACAGACACTCCCAACTCACCTCCATATGGGCAAGAGAGATACTACTAAAACTCTCTCTTAGTTCTCTCAATCCATAGCAAAGTCCCTATCGTGAATAGCGTTTGCTCTTTAGAACAGTTATTTGCAAGCAGCAAAACAACATCACCTCTCCGTCAATCTTTTCACCAAAGCTGTCTTTGCAAGCTTATTGATAGGACTAATATTCTCTTTCATGATATCAGAATCACTATTCTCTCCGACTTTCTGTTTTTCTTGAAGGAGCTTATACCTGTTCTGGAGCAATCTGAGGCGTACCACGTGACTCTCATGAATATTAATCTCTAAGTATTGGCAATGGTTTCTTTTATTATCTTTCAATATAAAAAAGACACTGCTCCCTTCTTCTTCGGCTCTAACCTCACAGATAGAGTCTTTCAGTGAAACCCCTATAAATCTCAGAAGCTTCACAAAGTTACTCTGATCTTTCTCACTAACATCTTCTAATCCGGCATATGCAGCAGTTAATGACATTAAAGCCAGATTAACGGCAGAGCGCCCACTCTCACTTCGTACCTCATTATCCCGTCTCAGCATTCTACGCACACGAGTATCAAGATAATCCTGACCGAAAAACAACATCAGATCAAATCGCTCAGTGGGAAATTCAAGTAGTCCTAATTGCTCTCTTTCTCTATCAACATGTTTCCGAAGAATATTTTCAGGTTTAAAGTAATCTAACTCGTTGTTTAGTTGTAATTTATTTGCAAGAATAGAAGCAGGGCCACTTTGACAAAGTATTGTTAGAGGGGACATATCTTCTCTTTGAGGGGAGGTGTTAGTACAAGTTCGTATGCTCCCAGCAGTAAGTTCTTCATTCACCTGATTTACTGTGACGCGATAACGAGACAACTGAATTTTTTCATCGAAACCAGACACCTCCGATGTCGACTTCGTATTCCCCCCACCTGCAAAAGCGCTATTCTCATAAATAATAAGATTTATAAAAAACAAAACCAAAAATACAGTGTATTTACTTGCCATAACTACCTTCTCCTCAACATTTTATGATCTCTTTCCCCCAAAAATTCGTCTTCCTATACGCGCAAACAAACCTTCCTTCTTAGGAGTTTCAACAAATTGATCTGCATACTCGTTTGCATTTGGATGTAAGCCGGGGTTTGTGCCAAATTCATTCGCATACTTTTTTGCATCTGGATGCAACCCGGAGTTTGTGCCAAATTTACCCGCATACTTTTTTGCATCTGGATGAAGTTGCGGTTTATTGTCAAACGGCTTTACAACCTCCCCATTATTCAGTGGGTATTTTTGAGGAGAAGAAGTATTCTCTTTATTAGCAACCCCTTCCTCATTCTGACTAGAACTTAGCGCTGACCTATCTTCAGTACTTTCTTCATTTGCAGGCATCTCCACAGAACTAGAAAGTTCTGTGAGCACAGGCTCATCGGTATCACTTTCCTCGAATAAATGGGCAAACTCATCTGCTCTCTGATGTAAGCTGGCAACTTTGATTCTCTCTTTTTTGGCAACCTCTTCCTCATTCTGGCTAGAAGTGGGCACTGACCTCTCTTTAGTACTTTCCTCATTTACAGACGAATCCAGAGAATTGGAGAGTTCTGTGAGCACAGGCCCATCGGTATCACTTTCCTCGAATAAATGGGCAAAATCACCTGCTCTCGGGTGTAAGCTGGCAACTTTGATTCTCTCTTTTTTGGCAACCCCTTCCTCATTCTGACTAGAACTTAGCGCTGACCTATCTTTAGTACTTTCTTCATTTACAGATAGTTCCACAGAACCAGAGAGTTCTGTGAGCACAGGTCCATCGGTATCACTTTCCTCGAATAAATGGGCAAAATCACCTGCTCTAGGATGTAAGTTTTGGCTAGGAATCAAAACTTTCTCAATTAAACTTTCCTCTTCATTACCTTGAATCCCTAATACAGTCGTAGGTTGCCTTGAACTGTCAGAATTTGTCACTAAAGGTGGGAAGTTTTCATTTTTTTCTTTGGGTTCAACATTTGCGACTGTCCACTTCGTTACTCCCTTACTTGAAGAGCGTTCTAATATTTCAATTCCCTTATGTTTCAACTGGAAGTCTTTTAAGCCAAGCTCATGAGGATTGGTAATTTCAACAACACCATTTTTGTGCTCATCTAATAGTGATGAAATACCTTCTAATGCTCGATCTCGAGAAATCAAAAATGAATTTTTACGCTCCGTAAACTTCTTTTGGTCTATTTCAGAATCGGCCGAATGTCCTAAACGTATCATCATCTCAGGCTCTACCAAGTTTTCATAGTTATTATGAATCTCGTGCGCACTGACAAATTCAACATCTGTTAAGCTGTCATCAAGACTGGTGGAATGATTTAAATTACCACTATAGACCACGAGTTCATTCGCAGGTGGAACTATGGTTGGACTCTCTTTATCAGATCGATCGGCTAGAGTCTGACGAGCTCTTACCTTTTCCCGCCACTGCTTCTGAACCGCAATAGCCGCTTTCTTCAGTTCCAACTGTCGCTTCCGGGCCAAATAACCACGTACCAACGACTGAGCCGTCACTATGCTTGAGCGGTCGGCTCGAGTCTGACGAGCTCTTACCTTTTTGCGCCACTGATTCTGAATCGTGATAGCCGCTTTCTTCAGCTTTGCTGCTTCCTTGCGTCCTTCGTAATCACGGAAAACTCTCTGGATTGTTGATGCAGCACCTGTCTCTGCCTTTAGCTTCGAAGCTGCTGTCTTTCCTCTCCATAGCTTCTGCCCCAGGACAACCGCTTTCTTCAGTTCCGACTGTCGCTTCCGGGCCAAATAACCACGTGCCAACGACTGAACCGTCACTATGCTTGAGCGATCGGCTCGAATCTGACGAGCTCTTACCTTTTCTCTCCACAGCTTCTGCCCTAAAATAACCGCTTTCTTCAGTTCCGATTGTTGCTTCCGAATCAAATACCCGCGCGCAAACGATTGTGCTGTCACTATATCGGATCGGTCGGACTTATAAGCCCGTTCTGCTAGCTTCCCTCTCCACAGCTGCTGTCCTACGACAACCGCTTTCTTCAGTTCTGATTGTTGCTTCCGAATCAAATACCCGCGCGCAAACGATTGTGCTGTCACTATATCGGATCGGTCGGCCTTATAAGCCCGCTCTGCTAGCTTCCCTCTCCACAGATTCTGACCTAGGACAACCGCCTTCTTCAAATCTGATTGTTGTTTTTGATCCTTCCGGGTCAAATACCCTCGCGCCAACGACTGAACCTTCACTATATCGGATCGATCGGACTTATAAGCCCGCTCTGCTAGCTTCCTTCTCCACAGCTTTTGTCCCAGGACAACTGCTTTCTTTAGTTCCGATTGTTGCTTCCTAATCAAATACCCTCGCGTCAGCGACTGAACCGTTACAACATCGGAGCTGTCAGCTCGAGTCTGACGAGCTTTTACCTTTTCGCGCCACAGATTCTGTCCTAGGACAACTGCTTCCTTTAGTTCCGATTGATGCTTCCGGGCCAAATTCCCTCGTGTCAATGATTGAACCGTCACAATATCGGATCGGTCGGCCTGATAGGCTCGCTCCGCTACTCTTCCTCGCCATAGCTTCTGTCCTAGAACAACCGCCTTCTTCAAATCCAATTGTTGCTTCTGATGCTTCCGGGCCAAATTCCCTCGAGTCAACGATTGAACCGTCACAATATCTGATCGGTCGGACTTATAAGCCCGCTCGGCTAGCTTCCCTCTCCATAGCTTCTGCCCTAGAACAACCGCCTTCTTCAAATCCGATTGTTGCTTCTGATGCTTCCGAGCCAAATTCCCTCGTGTCAACGATTGAACCGTCACTATATCGGATCGGTCGGCCTGATAGGCTCGCTCGGCTAGCTTCCCTCTCCATAGCTTCTGTCCTAGAACAACCGCCTTCTTCAAATCCAATTGTTGCTTCTGATGCTTCCGGGCCAAATTCCCTCGTGTCAACGATTGAACCGTCACAATATCTGATCGGTCGGCCTGATAGGCTCGCTCGGCTAGCTTCCCTCTCCATAGCTTCTGCCCTAGAACAACCGCCTTCTTCAAATCCAATTGTTGCTTCTGATGCTTCCGGCTCAGATACCCTCGTGTCAACGATTGAACCGTCACAATATCTGATCGGTCGGCCTGATAGGCTCGCTCGGCTAGCTTCCCACGCCACAGCTTATGTCCTAGAACAACCGCCTTCTTCAAATCCGATTGTTGTTTCTGATGCTTTCGGCTCAGATACCCTCGCGCCACCGACTGAACCTTCACAACACCATCTAAAGGCTGGGACCCTCCATGCTCCTTCGTTTCCTGGCTTGAAGAAAGTTCTGCACTCATCGAACTTGTACTAACTGAAGGCGAAACCGAAACCACTAGTGTTGTTTCTTGAACCTCGGTTTTGGTTACAGACTCCCTCACAACAGAATTAGCATTAATTTGACGTGTATTATCCGAAGAAAATTCCTCAAATTTCTTGACTAAATCAGCAGCTGAAATGGGAGAATTGTGCACTTTCTGTTGCTCATCCTGTTTCACTCTCTCAAATTCCGAGTGCAAATCTCGCCTCGATCTAACTGAGCTGTTTTGAGGGGGAATAGATGGTTCACGACCGAAACGAGCTGAGGAATTAGACTTGCTAGGTGACGTTAATTCCCTTTGAGAAAGCAAAAGTTTCCTTTCTGGCGACATAGTAGCCTCGTCATCCCGATGAGCATAATCTTCCCTCCACCTCCATATTTTCCATAGATGCTGAACACTTTCATTCTCACGTTTTGACTTCGCCTTATCATGTCTAATTCCTATAATTCTTTTCTTGATATCTCGGGCTGAAACTCTTTTCTGTTCCTGAACATCAAAAACTGCTGAAACCTTTGGCATTTTTTTCAACAGTGCCCTCTGAATCTGTGGATCTTGCAGATTATAAACTCCAACCAAGGAGGAGTTTGTATGAGCAGCACCTTCTTCAATGGAAACATCTTCAATCGGAACAGTAGGAATCAACTTATCAACCAAAACCTCCCTATCAACCGCCTGCTCCACAATGTCGATGTCTCGGACAACTGGACGCAACATTAGTTTCTCGACATCTGTAAGCTTGTGGGCCTTGTCCACATCATAGAGTGGAACCGTCAATCTGACGCCAGCAAAGTAAGTGTTCTTTCGAATATTATCACGCTGAGCCTGGCCCTCGAGGGCGAGATACTTGTTTATATCGTAGGTGACACGTATACGGCCCCCTCGAATGGTCGGCGCGCCGCTTGCCCTGAAATAGTAGGCCGCGCCATATACACGGAGGCCCTTCAAGACTTGGTAGCCCAACTCGAGATCTAGGCCCCCCATGGGAATATCAACTTTCTCCATCTGAAGGTTTTCTTCATGGAGAACCGTGCCTCCCTCAAACCGATCTCTCCCCGTTGGAACAGGTTTTTCCACCCTGATCAGTTTCTTCGAGGATACTGGCAGATAAACGTTGGCACGCGCTTCCCAAGTGGTACTGAGAGCCTCGGCCCCCACGGTCACTTGGTTGAATATGTTGTTAAAACGCGTTTCTCGGTGGTCAAAAAATCCATACCCACCATAGACCCACTCGCCCACAATGCGACGATACCCGAGGCCATAGTTTCCTTCCGCATTGTTCCGCGAATCCTTCATAAAACGGAAATCGGCAAATAACATGGATCGATCATTCTGAAATACCGGCCCCATAAGACCTATCTGCCCTATGTTACGCTGGCTTCCCGCCTTTAAATCTAAAAAGGACTGAGCCGCCCACTTGGGCCCCTTAGGCAAGGATTTTGCATCGGGTATAATAGCCGCACCCGCGTATGCAAAATCTGCGAAAAATAAATAGGTGCTAATTAATGCTGAACTCGCTAAGAGCCTAGCTCTATGCTTAGACGAACTAGCCATGAATACCTTCCTAATTCCAATACCGGTTCTTCGATCCGGCTTCTCAATCTAAATCTCTTTCTAAATCACTCTCTAAATCTCAATCTAAAAAATTTCTCTTCTCAATCTACTTCCTACCGCCAACTTATTCCCAAAAGGATAAATATCAAGGGTTTTCTTAAAGTTTTAGTTATTACTCCGGCTAGCAAACAGTTAGCTTTCTAAATTAGAATTTCCTTGAGAGATGCTAGTTTCGTCACAAACATTCGACAACTGTTTTACTTCCGGAGTAATAAATAACTTTAAATATATAAGTGTTTTGCATCTGTATAGTTTGTTTGGATTTGTTTGCGGGCTTGTTTTCTGTAAATGGTTTGTTGATTTTTAGCAGTAAATGTGGGATTTAGAGTTTGAATGAATTTCTCTTGGATCCCGCGCTCATCCGTCTTTGCTTCCGCCTTCGCTACGCTATGGCGGACAGGCCGCTACGACGTGATGAGTTCTTACTTCTCATACGCCTACGGCTTGCCCATAATTCCTAATGGCCGGGAAGACGGTTTTGGATGTAGATCACGAGTGGCATGGCTTCTGGAGGTCACTACAAGTCACCACGGGCATCTTCCAAATGCCGTTCGCTCCAAACGTTTTCGAATAGCTAAATTCAAGCACCCCTACCCACTAATCTAGCTCTACGCTTAAGTCGCGCTCTTCAATAGCTTTTGAAGTTGGGGATAAAGTAAGGGAGGCGCCGCCAAGATGCTCTTACAGGCTAAAACATCTTTGCCGCCATCGATTTCAGTGACATATCCACCGGCCTCTTGGACCAAAAGGATCCCTGCTGCCACGTCCCAAGGGCACAGGTCACGTTCCCAATAACCTTCAAACTTGCCAGCTGCCACATAAGCAAGGTCCAATGCTGCGGCCCCTAGGCGGCGCACACCGGCAATTTCACCCATCATCACCTGCAGCTCTTTTACAAAGGCTTCCCGATCGCCATGGCCGGAAAAAGGAATCCCCGTCGCCAGCATGCTTTCCGTCAAATCAGTCCGGCCAGAAACACGCAATCGACGGTTGTTTACAAAGGCACCCATTCCTTTTTCTGCACAAAACATTTCATCGCGCAGTGGATCGTATATAACGCCAGCAATTATTTCTCCGGCTTGCTCTAGGGCGATGGAGATACAAAAATGGGGAATGCTGTGGAGAAAGTTTGACGTTCCATCTAGAGGATCAATAATCCAACGGAATTCTTCGTCAGTCCCTTTGGTCTCTCCGGACTCTTCTGTCAAAAAACTATAGCCCGGGCGGGCGAAAGACAGCTCTTCCCTTAATATTTTATCGGAACGCAAATCAGCCGTAGAAACAAAGTCTGCCGGCCCCTTGCGCGATACTTGGAGATTCTCAACTTCGCCAAAATCGCGGATCAATCCACGGCCAGCTTTTAAGGCGGCCCGTGTCATGACCAACAGATTGGCAGACCTACCCCCATGACGACTATCTGAAGTACGAGTTACCATTCCTAGTCCTTTGCCCTCTCAACATAAGTTGCATCAGCCGTATTAACGACAATTTTAGTGCCTGCTTCAATGTGAGGGGGCACCAATACACGAACGCCATTCTCTAACTTGGCAGGCTTATAAGATGATGAGGCCGTTTGCCCTTTTACAACCGCGTCAGCCTCGACAATATTCATGGCCACGGTATCAGGTAATTGCATGCCTATGGTTTCACCTTCGTGGCTTATGATGGATACCATCATCCCTTCTTGCAAAAACGCCGCAGACTGATCGCCCACCATGGATGCCGGTAAGGTTACCTGATCATAATTCTCAGTATTCATGAACGTATAGATCTCTCCATCGTCAAATAGATACTGGTGTTCCCGTTCATCCAACCGCACCCGCTCAACAGACCCACTGGAACGAAATCGTTCGTTGAGCTTTGTGCCATCCCGAATGTCCTTGAGCTCCACCTGAAGATAAGCACCGCCTTTTCCAGGCTGAGTATGCTGGGTTTTTACGGCAACCCATAAGCGTTTCTTATGCTCAATGACGTTTCCCGGCCGAATGGCATTTCCATTAATTTTCATAGGTTTATTACGCGTCCTTTCCTTTGTATATGCGAACCATGCCCTTCAGCAATGCCAGAGTTTCGTCCCGGGGCCTTTGAAAACAGTTACGCCCAATAATTGATCCGGATCCCCCTCCATCTCGAATGGCACGAGCATCATCAAAGACGGCTTCTTCATCCTTGGCTTCCCCTCCAGAAAAGATCACCAAACGGCGGCCATCAAAACAACTTTTCACCACATGGGCCACGCGATCCCGGAGAGCCCCAGCCGCCACATTTTCCTCGTAAGCAAAACGCGCCGCCTCACTTTCAATGTGTTCCGATGGCAGTTTGACCTTAATGATATGGGCACCCAGCAAAGCAGCCATATGAGCCCCATAGGCAACGGTATCTAAGCCCGTTTCTCCTGCCTTAGACATATGCCCCCTCGGGTAAGACCAAATGATGACAGCCAAACCACACGCTTTGGCCTCTTGCGCCAATGCCTGAATCTCTTCATACAACTCATATGTCTGGTCAACGCCCGGATAAATGGTAAACCCAATAGCTGAGCAACCCAATCGCAAAGCATCCTCAACGGTTCCTGTAATGGCTTGATCTGAGGCTTCGTTTCCGGGGACCAAGCTATTGCCACTGTTCACCTTAAGAATAAGCGGAATCTCTCCTGCAAAAGTCGACGCACCTGCTTCTAACAGCCCAAGCGGAGCCGCAAATGCAGACAATCCCCCATCGATTGCCAATTGAAAATGATAGTGTGGATCATAGGACCCTTCATTCATGGAAAAACTGCGGCCGGGGCCATGTTCAAACCCCTGATCCACAGGATAAATAATCAGCTTGCCCGTTCCCCCTAAATGCCCATGGGATAGGATGCGTGCTAAATTTGATTTAGTTCCGGGACAGTCACTTTCATAGTGAGTCAGGATTTTTTTTGTTGTTTCTGTCATGAATGTCATCATCTGTCCCTTTTGATAGACGCGTGCCCCTTCCTTAATAGAGGTCTTGCGTCCTTTTTGCAATGAAAAGGTGAAACAGACATGAACGCCAAGTGTTTTTGTAATGACCGATTAAAAGCATATGCAGATTTACAAACCTATTGCCCAGATCTTAACGCTTTGACAAAGCTTGCAAGCCCTCTCTGGCGCGTCCTCTTTAAACGCTCGGCATGAAGGATGGCCCGCACCTCTTCTACACTCGCATTCAGGTCATTGTTAACGATGACATAGTCATATTCCGCCCAGTGGCTCATCTCGTCCGAAGCTTGGGCCATGCGCTGAGCAACCACTTCATCGGAATCTTGGGCACGATTCTTAAGGCGCACCTCCAGCTCGCCTGTAGATGGCGGCAACACAAAGACAGAAACCAGATCCCCTCGAGATTGCTGGGCAATTTGCTGTGTCCCCTGCCAATCAATATCAAAAAGAACATCGATTCCTTTCTCTAGGGACTCATCCACGAGAGCCTTGGGTGTTCCATAATAGTGGCCAAATACTTTGGCGTATTCTAGGAAAGCCCCATCGGCAATCATATGGTTGAACTCTTCTAATGTGGAAAAATGATAGTCGACCCCAACTGTTTCTCCCGGACGCCTTTCGCGGGTAGTTGCCGACACAGACAAAACGAGGCGCTTTTCTGATTCCAATAACTTCTTAGAAATAGAGCTCTTTCCCGCTCCAGATGGAGACGCCAATACCAGCATCATTCCCCGTCTCGGGATATCGCCTTGATAGGAATGACTCACTGTTGTCCTTCCATTCTTTGAGGTTGGTCCGGCTGTGCTTGGTCACGCTCTTGCTTTATTTTTTGTGCTTTGGCCGTTTCCTGTTGGCGCAACGCTTGTCGATTTTTCCACTTCTTTACCTGAAATCGGTTATTTTTATGCTCATTCAATGTCTGAGCAAAAACATGCCCCCCACGCCCGTTTGCCACAAAATAGAGCTCTTTTGTCTCCATGGGTTGGGTAACAGCCTCAATGGAAGCATAGCCGGGGTTCGAAATAGGCGTCGGTGGCAATCCCTTATTCTTGTATGTATTGTAGGGACCAGCAACCTGTAAGTCCTTTTCCGTCAAGAGACGATCCAACGGATGCTTACCTTGTGTTAACTGATATACGACCGTCGGATCGGCTTGCAAGGGCATCCCGCGACTCAGCCGGTTCAGAAAGACAGCAGCGACACGTGCCCTTTCAGCATCTTGAGGTGTTTCCAATTCGACAATAGAAGCCAATATTAACACTTCTTCGGGCGATTTTAGGGGAAGATTTTCTTTTCTCGCTGCCCACAAAGTGGACAAGATCCGCTCCATAGCTTCTTCCATCCGATGGATCAAAGTTTCACGCGCATCTCCGTGGGAATAATAATAAGTATCTGGTAAAAGAGCCCCTTCTTTTGGCATTTGGGCCACGTCACCATTCAGGCCCACTGCCTTTGTGACAAGATCAATAACGTGATAGCTGCTAAGGCCTTCTGGAATGGTCAATGTCCGATAGGATATCTTTCCATCATCCATCAAGTTAAGAATCTGCCGAAGGGTGACATGGGCGGGAAATGTATATTCGCCCGCCTTTAAATTATATCCCAAGAGGCGTGCCATGGCCTTGAAAATAAAAGCCCGTCTAATCACGTCTTCCTTGCGTAACTGCTTGGCCACACTCCGAATGCTAGAGCCTTTTTCAATCAAGACCGTCATAGGACGTTCTGAAGGCCCCTCGCGCACAAGCCCATACCAAACGCCCCCGACTCCTAAGAGTAAGAACGTTATAACGCCGAGAAGAATTACTATCCCGCGCATGTAATAGGGGCTCCAAGTGGCTTAAGAATGGGTACCGAAAATAAGTGAAGCATTTGTTCCTCCAAACCCAAATGAGTTGGACATTACTACCTTCATGGGCTTTTCTTTTGCTTTATTTGGGACAAGATCGAGACCTTCAGCCTCTTCTAACTGTTCATGCAAATTCAGTGTCGGTGGCATAATCCCTGAATTTAGGGCCTTTGTTGTAAAGATTGCTTCTACTCCCCCTGCAGCCCCTAAGAGATGACCTATGGCCGATTTCGTAGAGGACATGGCAGCCTTCGGCTTATCCCCAAACAGTCTCTTTACGGCGCGCACTTCAACAGCATCTCCCAAGGGGGTCGATGTTCCATGGGCGTTAATATAGTCTATAGCATCAGGAGAAAGATTGGCGGTCCTTAAGGCTCCTTGCATTGCACGATAAGCCCCTGAGCCATCTTCTGCGGGTGCCGTTATATGATGGGCATCACCTGAAAGACCATATCCTAGGATTTCGGCATAAATCTTAGCGCCACGTGCTTTGGCATGTTCAAGCTCTTCCAACACAAGAATACCGGCTCCCTCGCCCATAACAAATCCATCGCGACCTTGATCCCAAGGACGGGAAGCTTCTTGGGGGGTATCGTTATACTGTGTTGATAGAGCACGCGCACTGGCAAAACCTGAAATCCCAATCCGACAAACGGCTGCCTCGGCCCCACCAGCGATCATAACATCTGCATCGCCAAATTGAATCAGGCGACTGGCATCTCCAATCGCGTGACTCCCAGCGGCACATGCCGTTACGGTGGCATTGTTCGGCCCTCTAAAGCCGTGACGAATAGACACGTGACCAGCAGCTAAATTAACAAGAGTGGAGGGAATAAAGAAAGGGCTCACACGCCGAGGACCTTGGGTATTCAGGGCCACCGAATTGTCATATATGCCTGGCAAGCCTCCGATACCTGAGCCAATAACAACACCTGTTCGATCTTGGGATTCTTCATCCTGGGGATTCCACCCAGCATCTTCTACAGCCTCTTTTGCCGCCATCAATGCATAAAGAATAAAGTCACAGATTTTTCGCTGTTCTTTAGGGGGAACATGGCTATCAGCATTCAGATTTCCAGGAGCATCTCCTCGGGGAACTTGGCCCGCGATCCTTGTCTTTAGATCAGAGACATCAAATGACTCTATCTCTTTGATTCCGGACTCACCTTTGAGAATACGATCCCACACATGCTGAACCCCACATCCCAGGGGACTCACCATTCCAAGACCGGTCACAACAACACGTCGCATTTTCAAAGTCCTCTTAATGGTTTACGCAAGAACACCAAAATCTCTTAGGAGCCGAGCCCTTAAGAGAGTCTCTTAAAAATAGAGCTTTGGACAAACAAGCGCAAAACGCTAATTGCACGCTAGGCAGCTTGCTTTTCAATATAGCCGATGGCGTCTTGAACCGTCAGAATTTTCTCTGCAGCTTCATCTGGAATCTCACAACCAAACTCTTCTTCAAAAGCCATTACAAGTTCTACAGTATCAAGGCTATCTGCACCTAGATCGTCCACAAAGCTTGCATTGGTTGTAACCTTTGATTCTTCAACACCAAGGTGTTCAACAACAATCTTTTTAACGCGATCCGCTATATCAGTCATAGAGTATTCCTTCTATTCGGTAATATAATAATTTTCATTACATTCTTATGGCCTGGCAAAACTTCTTTGTAAAGAGTTTTATGGTAACTTTTCTAAAAAAGGGCCTCCTATTAGATCATGGCCATCCCGCCATTAACATGTAGAGTTTGACCTGTAACATACTTTGCTTCATCGCTGGCCAAAAAGGTTGCCGCAGTAGCTATATCTTTAGGGTCTCCAATGCGCCCCATGGGGATAGACGCCAAGATTCCTTCTTTTTGACCATCAGACAAAACACTCGTCATCGGAGACTCAATGAAGCCCGGCGCAATACAGTTCACCGTTATACCACGACTTGCAACTTCTGATGCTAAAGCTTTGGTCATGCCAATCATGCCCGCTTTTGTTGCCGCATAGTTGGATTGGCCAGGATTTCCAGTCACCCCCACCACAGAAGTAATGCCTATAATACGCCCAAATCGATTTTTCATCATCGATCGGAGACAGGCACGCGAAAGGCGAAAAGCTGCCGTCAAATTCACATTCAAAACCGTTTCCCAGTCTTCATCTTTCATGCGCATCATGAGGCCATCTCTTGTAAGACCAGCATTATTGACCAAAACGTCAAGGCCTCCCATGGCTTTTTCAGCACTGGGGATCAAAGCCTCAGTTGACTCAGAATCGGAAAGATTACAGGTGACAATGTTTACACGCTCTTTCAACTCATTGGCCAAGGACTCAAGAGCCTCTTTTCGAGTCCCAGACAGAGTCACATGGGCACCCTGTTCATGAAGGGCTGTTGCAATAGCGCGTCCAATGGCGCCTGAGGCCCCCGTCACGAGAGCTTTCTTATTTTCTAACCGAAACATACTTCTTCTCCTTAATAATTACGCCGACTTCAGAAACGATTCTATTTGTTCAACTGAATTAATAGTAATTCTATTCATGTCGGGACAAATCCGTTTGTTGAGCCCTGTTAAGACATTCCCTGAGCCTACTTCAATGACCGTATCTACGCCCAGCTCTGCCATCTTCAAGACACTTTCCCGCCACCGAACCATGTGGGTGATTTGCTCCACGAGAAGGCTGGGAATCTGATCCGCTTTTTGAACATCCGCCGCCGTAACATTGCTGATCAAGGGCACAACTGGATCGACACATGTAACGGTTTTAAATTCCTGTTCCATAGCTTGGGCCGCTGGCGCCATCAAAGGGCAATGAAAGGGCGCACTAACTGGCAACAAAAGGCTGCGCTTGCTGCCCCGACCGGTTGCAGCTTTAATGGCGCGATCAATGGCATCCTTATGTCCACTAAGCACCGTTTGACCAGGACAGTTGTCATTGGCCAAGACACAGACCTCTTCCTGGGCCACGTCCTTGGAGATATCAGTCACATCGGAAAGATCTAGCCCAAGCACGGCAGCCATGGCACCCTGTCCAACGGGAACGGCCTCTTGCATGGCCTTTCCACGTGCCCGCAACAAACGAGCCGTATCAGCAATGGTAAAACTTTTGGCCGCAGCCAAGGCTGAATATTCCCCTAAAGAGTGTCCTGCCACGTAAGAGGCTTTCTCTTGAAGGTTCAAGCCGCCTTCTTTCTCCAAAACCCTTAAGATGGCCAAACTGACGGCCATCAAAGCCGGCTGCGCATTTTCTGTCAGGGTCAGAGTCTCTCCGGGCCCTTCAAAAATAAGCTTGCTCAAGTTTTGGTGGAGGGCATCATCTACTTCTTGGAACACGTCCCGTGCAACGGAAAAAGCTTCATAGACATCTTTTCCCATCCCAACGGCCTGAGAACCTTGTCCAGGAAACAAAAAAGCTTGTGACATTGTAAAACTCTCATCAACTATAAAATATCGCCTTATGTGATAGCGTATTTTAAAGAAGTGTCAAGTAAAGAAGCCTATAACGACCTAGAAAGACTATTCGTTAGGAGCGGGTTCTGCTTTTCGCGAAGGCTTGTAGGAAGGGCTTTCCTTGTGCATCTGGGACTCGTGGGCTATCCAGCGCTGGAGTTGATTAACAAGATTTTTAGGCCTTTCTATTCTAATATCCATGGGCATAAGACCTGGCCCTTTTGTAAACAAATGATTAGCTAAAAAATGCATCTTATCCATCAAACAGCTTCGAATTTTCCCCTGCCCCGATTTAGTGTCCTCATTGTAGCAAGACTTCACCCTGTGAGACCAACGTGAGGTTCCATTTAATCTTTTTGGAGCTCTGCCCCCTGAAATCGTCAGACCTCGAACCAAAGAATGTACATGACCCTTAAGACATTCTTCAATTTTTGAGACATCCTTCATACAGCTGCTTACATCTTCAGTCCATTCACTATAATTATCCGCCAAATCGGCCTTGCCACTGAAAGCAATCAAACTCATTACCAAACTGCTCAAAAAAACCCTGTTAATACCACTCATTAGAACCTTCGCCTCATTGTTTCTGCTCGTTCTTGATTCCATTCTACTTCATCTCCCCGCCCACTTCTAGTCTCCTGAAAGTTCATGCTGTAGAATGAAGGTATTAGATCTTCCCCTGTATCCCCCTTCGAAAAAAACCCCAAAAACGAACTTTTCTGCGAATTACTGCTTGATTTACTCTGGTGTTCGTGCAATAAATCTTGCAAATCTTTACATATGCATGAGTGGTTCATGTCTCCTTGCCGGGGTGACCCGGCTAGACAAGCTGAAAAGCTTTTATGTCAATTAGCCGAAAGGAGTACTTTATAATGGCTCTCTATGAGCACGTACTTATTACACGTCAAGATCTGACAAAAAGTCAGACCGAGACTCTTGAAAAGAAATTCGTGGACATCCTGACCGAGAATGGTGGGACTGTCAAAAAAACCGAATATTGGGGGCTAAAACAATTAGCCTATCGCATCAAAAAAAATCGCAAAGGGCATTATCACTTTTTCAATATTGATACCCCTTCAGCCGCTCTCGTGGAAATGGAGCGTGTCATGCGGTTGAATGAAGATGTTCTTAGATACCTTAGCATCAAAGTTGACAAACTAGACGATGAACCCTCTATCATGATGCGAGAACGCTCTCATGAAGAAGGATCTTTCAATCGGGAACGGTCGTTTGATTCCAATAGAGAAAGCCGTCACTCGGACGCGAAAGGCGACGATAACAGATTTTCTGGAAAAGAAGACGCTGGAGATAAGCCAACTGAAGAACCCTCTTCAAAAGCCACATCCAACGATGATGACCAATAATTGAAAATTTAATTTAGTTTGTAAAGACACCTAAGGAAATAGCTATGAAGAGAACCCCAAGCGGTCCCAGGACAAGAGTTGAAAGGCCGCAAATTTCTATTGAAAACGTACCAGCACAATTTACCGCTGCACGCGCAGGAGTACGACGCCCCTTTTTCCGTCGTCAAAAGTCTTGCCCCTTTTCTGGACCTAAAGCTCCGACAATTGACTATAAAAACACCCGGCTTCTGTACCGATACATTTCAGAACGTGGAAAAATTATACCAAGTCGAATCACCGCTGTTTCAGTAAAAAAGCAGCGTGAGCTCTCCAATGCTATCAAGAGAGCGCGCTACTTGGCCCTTTTGCCCTACGTGGCACAATAGTTCCGTGTTCCCTTTCCATGCCTGAAAGGGAAACTCACATGGCCAATAAGACGACAGCCCCAACTCAAAATCTAGTTATTGCCGCTGGAGGGGGGCTTTTGAGCCTCGCGTTAGGGGCTCCCTACATCATACTTTTCATGTATTTTGCCCAGCTCCCCCTCTATTTAGTTGGACTTAGCCTGGGCCCAAGAGAAGGGATCATAGCCTGTCTGGTTGCCTTTTTAGGTTCTCTCTTTGTTTTTGGCATCCCCGAATCAGTTTTATACATTACCTTCCAGATACTTCCTGTCTTCTTGATTGTAAAAGGCTTTCTGACGCAGCAAAAAGATTCTTCTGGAAAACTGGGCTGGCCCACAATTGGATCGACCCTAACCGCTCTCATCCTAATAGGAAACCTGTTGCTTATCGGTGCTGACTTATGGTTTGCAACCCTAGCAACTGGCCTCGAGACCTATATCGCAAGCATCGTTGAAAAGACCACCGCGCTCATTCCAACACCCCTTCCGGAAGGAACTATCTCGCTTTTAATCGCTTTCATACCCGGCCTTGTCATCGTGTCATGGCTTTGGATGTCAATCATCAACACCCTTCTTGCCCAGTCAATCCTCTCGCGTTTTGGCAAAAACTTACGCCCCAGCCCAAGTATAACAACTCTATATCTACCCCCATGGATGATATGGATTCTCCTGGGATCAGTGCTCTTAGCATTTATGGGTGGACATATTGGGTATGTCGGAAAAAATGGTATTCTGATCAGCTTGCAAGCTTTTTTCTTCATAGGGCTTGCTGTTCTCCACTCCTTGTGCCAAAAGTGGAAGCTAAATGTGATAGTCCTTATAGGATTTTACCTTTTGATGTTTTTGTTAGGGTGGCCTATCATTCTCGTTGCTTTTATGGGGATATTGGACCACCTAATGGATTTCCGTCAACATATTGACGCGAAGAGAACTTAATTGTTTGAACAACTTACTAAACTGGCAGGAGTAACCAAATGCAAGTTATACTATTAGAGCGTATTGAGAAATTGGGACAAATGGGAGATACCGTTGCCGTTAAAGACGGTTATGCGCGGAACTTCTTAATTCCTAAAGGGAAGGCCTTAAGGGCGACCCAGGAAAACATTGTCGTGTTTTCCGAAAAGAAAACCCAACTGGAAGCTACTAATCTAAAGCTCAAGAAGGAAGCAGAAGACGTTGCCAAGAAATTGAAAGATTATGTCCTCACCATGATCCGACAAGCAGGTGAAAATGGTCACCTATACGGATCTGTTAGCACCAAAGACATTGCCGAAAATCTTACCAAAGAAAGATGTGCAATAGCCCGTTCGCAGGTTGAACTTTCAAAACCCATTAAAGAACTGGGCCTTCATCCAGTCAAAATCATTTTGCATCCAGAGGTTTCCCTAGAATTGACAGTAAATGTAGCTCTCTCAGTTGAAGAAGCCGAAAAGCAACTCAAGGAAGATGCTGCTACTGAAGAAAAGGATGTAAAATCTAAAGCCGAGAAAAAGACGAAGGCATCCCAGAAAAAAGAAGAAGTGAAATCTGCTAAAGAAGGTGAGACAGAAGCTTCTCAGGAAGAATCGTCTGACCAGTTTGAGGGAAAAGTCATTGCTATAGAAGAAACGGGTGGCTCTGAAGAAGTTTAACGAAAGGCTCTCTTGTGTGAGCCCCTTCAATACGGGAATGTAGGTAGATGGCACAAATAGCTGCTCAAAAAACTGAGGCGACCAAACAGGTTGTTGCTGTCCAGCCTACGCCTGAAGTAAAGGACGACTACCGCCTTCCTCCCCGAAACTACGAAGCTGAGCAAGCTCTGCTTGGCGCGCTCCTGCATAATAATGGTAGTTTCGAAAAGGTTTCTGAGTTCCTTATTCCCGATCATTTTGCAGATCCAGTTCACGGTCGAATTTATGGTGCTATCGGTCGTCTGATCGAAAGAGGTCAGGTTGCCGATCCTATTACACTGAAAGACCACTTCAATCAGGACGGAGAACTGGAAGAAGTTGGTGGATGGGAATATTTGGTAAAGCTTTTAGAATCGGTCATTTCCATTGTTAATGTTCAGGATTATGGCAAGCTGATTCACGACTTATATCTACGCCGGGAACTTATCACTTTCGGAGAAGAAGTTATTCTAGAGGCCCATGAGCACAACTTAGAAGCTTCTGCCAATAATCTTATTGAAAAATCCGAGCAGCATCTATTTGATCTGGCAACAACGGGACAATTAGACCGTGGGTTTCAGCCCTTTTCTCAAGCTTTAACCGATGCCATTGAAACAGCGCAAATCGCATATAACTCTGATAGTACAGTGGTGGGTACAACTACTGGTTTAAAAGATCTGGATAGCTGGTTAGGTGGCCTTCATCCCTCTGACTTGCTCATTTTAGCGGGCCGACCCTCTATGGGTAAAACGGCCCTCGCCACAAACATCGCCTTCAATGCGGCAAAAGCCATGCTTGAAAAGTCAAGCAATGGCGCAAAGGTTGCCTTCTTTTCCCTAGAAATGTCAGCTGAACAATTAGCCACGCGTCTTCTCTCCCAAGAAGCCGAGGTTACATCAGATAAGATCCGCCGAGGTGAAATTAGGAAGGACGACTTTCCTAAGTTTGTTAAAGTAAGTCGCACCTTGTCTTCTCTTCCCTTATTCATTGACGACACACCCGCCCTTACGGTCAGTGCTCTCCGAACAAGGGCCCGCCGCCTTTTGCGTAAAGAAGGGCTAGGACTTATTGTTGTTGACTATCTACAGCTCCTCAACCCACCCATTGGGAATGGACGGCGTCAAGATGGACGCGTTCAGGAAATATCTGAGATTACCCGTTGTCTCAAAGCCCTGGCTAAAGAGCTCCATGTGCCTATCTTAGCCTTATCCCAACTTTCGCGTGCCGTTGAACAAAGGGACGATAAACGACCTCAACTTGCAGATCTAAGGGAATCTGGCTCTATTGAGCAGGATGCAGATGTGGTTATGTTCATCTATCGGGAAGAGTACTATGAATCTCGGAAAAAGCCAAAAGAAGGCACTGAAAAGCACCTTGAATGGCAACAGAACATGGAAAGAATATACAACCAAGCCGACGTCATCATTGCAAAGCAACGTCACGGCCCCATCGGCACCATAAAACTCTTCAATGATAGCCGCTTTACTAAATTCAGTGATTTAGTCACTCAAAATCATCTCCCGACAACTAAGTAGACTACTTGTCGGAAAGATGATGTCTTATTGTCGGAAAGATTGAGTGTCTTACGCGTCCGCTAGAGTAATGTTAGCAGCAGCTTGCTTGCCATTATTGTCAGCAATCTCAAAACTTACTTTCTGTCCATCATTCAGTTGAGACAATCCTGCCTTTTCAACTTCACTAATATGAACGAATACATCATTGTTTCCGTTATCTGGAGCAATAAAACCGTATCCTTTTGTGGCGTTAAACCACTTTACTGTACCTGTCGTCATAAAATATACTCTCTCACTTTACGTGTAGTCAATAAAAACTCCCAAGATCCTTGGGAAAACCTTGAGTTTTAATACCCCAAAACCAAACTGCCAAGGCCCCGGAAAGCAAAACAACACAACGAGAACAGACCCGCCAGTGATATTGCCACAGAATCCTCGACACGCTCTATAGTCGCATCAAACTCAGGTACATTCTACATCCTTATTCTGAAAATAAGCAAGAACAATCCACCATTCAGCTGCTACTACCTCTGACTAAATATGAATGGACCTTGCTATTTTTGTCTTCCACCAACAAAAGAATGATTGAAGATCTGTCTCATATTGATATAACTACCTACAAAGTTTCCTGAGTAAGGAAGCAAAAAAACACGGAACCGTTTATGAAAGAAGCCATAGATATTGTAACCTTTGGTTGCCGACTGAATACATATGAATCGGAAGTTATGCGCCGCCTTTCAAAGGAAGCCGGGTTAAGGAATGCTGTCATCTTTAACACATGTGCGGTCACTCAAGAAGCTGAGCGCCAAGCTCGCCAAGCTATTCGCAAAATCAGAAGAGAACAACCCGATACAGAAATCATCGTCACGGGCTGTGCCGCCCAAATTAACCCTGAACTCTATGCGAGTATGGCAGAAGTGGACCGGGTAATTGGGAACGATGAGAAGCTCAAAGCAAACAGCTTTACAGCTCATCCTCATGAGAAAATCATGGTAAACGATATTATGTCGGTCAAAGAAACTGCCTCTCACATGGTGTCTGGATTTGAAGGGAAGGCTCGGGCGTTTGTTCAAATCCAAAACGGCTGTGATCATCGCTGCACTTTTTGCACCATTCCTTTTGGCCGAGGTAACAGTCGAAGTCAGCCCATCGGTGCCATCACCCAGCAAACAAAAGAATTGGTCCAGAATGGATACAATGAAATTGTCCTAACGGGTGTCGACATTACGGCCTATGGTGCAGATCTTCCTGGCCAACCCACCCTGGGACAGATGATTCGACGACTTTTTGTACAAGTCCCCGATCTCAAAAGATTAAGGCTCTCTTCTCTTGATCCAGTCGAGATTGATGAGGATCTCTATAAACTCATTGAGAATGAGTCAAGGCTCATGCCCCACTTTCACCTCAGTCTCCAATCAGGCGACACCATGATCTTAAAACGCATGAAAAGACGGCACGTACGAGAGGATATCATAGCCTGCTGTGATAAAATCCGCTCTCTAAGGTCAGATGCAGTATTTGGAGCCGATATTATCGCTGGCTTTCCAACTGAATCAGACAAAATGTTTGAAAACACCCGCGCCCTTGTCGAGAAACAAAGGTTGATCCATCTCCATGTATTTCCCTACTCCGAACGGCCTGGCACGCCCGCCGCTCGCATGCCAGCAGTTCCTAAAGAAACCCGTAAGAAGCGAGCTACTACCCTTAGACAACTCGGCCAACAAACCCTTCAAGATTACTTGAAAACCTTAGTTGGACAAGAAATCTCTATTCTCATTGAGTCAGAAAACAAAGGTCGCTCCGAACAATATGCTTCGGTTATTCTGGATGAGAAAACACTTCCCGGAAGCATTCAAACAGCCTATATTCATGGAACTGAAAATGGCATATTGAAAGGAACTCTCAGGGGATGAATCCTCCCAAACAATCCTGGTTTAACCGCCTTAAATCTGGCCTCAAAAAAAGCTCCACAAAGCTAACAGAAGGCATTACACGCATTGTCACCCATAAAAAATTAGACAATGCCGCCCTAGAAGAGCTTGAAGAACTGCTTATTTCCACTGACCTAGGACTTACTCTTTCGACGAACCTGATTGATAAGCTTCGAAAGACAAAGTTTAATCAAGAAGCCTCCTCCGAGGAAATCCGTACATTCTTAGCCGACGAAATTACGAAATATTTGTCTCCCGTGGCTCAGACTCTTCAACCAGACAGAAGTAAGAAACCCTTTGTTGTCCTTGTTGTCGGCGTTAATGGGAGCGGAAAAACAACAACCATAGCGAAACTGGGGGCTCAACTAAAAGAACAAGGCCTACAAGTTTCCTTTGCAGCAGGAGATACGTTCCGAGCAGCCGCCGTAGAACAACTAAGTGTCTGGGGAAACCGTCTCAAGATTTCTGTTGAAAAAAGGGAACTGGGAGCAGACGCGGCCGGTTTAGCCTATGACGCTCTCGAAATCGCCAAAAATCGTGGTGATGATGTCCTCCTCATCGATACAGCTGGCCGACTTCATACCAATGCCAACCTCATGGCAGAACTTCAGAAAATCCAACGTGTTCTGAAAAAAGTCGATCCAAAAGCTCCCCACATGACTCTTCTTGTTCTGGATGCCACCATTGGACAAAATGCCTATTCCCAAATTGAGACATTTAAAAGCATGACGGACATTAATGGCTTGATCATTACAAAATTAGATGGTACCGCAAAAGGCGGGGTTATTGTTGGGCTAACGGAAAAGTATTCCCTGCCTATTTTCGCCCTAGGCGTCGGGGAAAAAGTCGAAGATTTGCGCCCCTTTAAAGCAGAAGATTTTGCCCTCAACCTTTTGGCATTAGAAAAATTAAAGTAAGTATTGGAGCATCATGGATCATCACGGAAAAGTATGGGGACTCACACAACATACGACACCTGAATCCGCTTTTGAGCGCATTAAACAAATTTACGACTGTAATTCCGAGATCATTCGCCAAACCTTTGAAAACTTCGTTATTAATAAAGCGGAAAAAAAGGATTTAGACCCCTCTGCCACTTTGTATACGACTTATCCTTATTTAGGGATCCGCATAACACCTGAAAGCACCCATGATGATGCCAGTTATGCTTTTGGATCCATTTCTGAAACAGGTGTTTATGGCTCCACTCTTACCCGACCAGATCTCTTTGAAGACTATTATAAAGAACAAATTGGCATTCTCTTAAAACGCCACAAAGTTCCAGTGGTTGTCGGTTCGAGCAACTGTCGAATTCCCCTCCCTTTCATTGAGAATATCCCTTCAGAGGCGGTAGAACACAAACAACTAAGTATGTTGCGTCATGAGTTCGCACTTCCCAATCTCAGGGAAATAAATGATGAAATTGCCAATAGTTTTTCAAGTAGCGCAACAAAGCAAGTCCAGCCTCTTTCACTCTTCTCTGCAGAGCGAGTGGACTTTTCCCTGCAAAGACTCCAACACTATTCAGGAACAGCAGCCAAACATTTCCAACATTTTATCCTCTTAACAAACTATCAAAGATATGTTGATGGATTCGTTGAGTTTGCCCGTGAACAACTTAAGAAGAACAATGGGTACACAAGACTTGTCGAACCCGGCAATGTGATAACCACCTATGATGGCTCCAAGTTTAAAACAACGGGCACACCGCGTAAACACCTCCCACAAATGCCCACATATCATCTAGAAAGAGACGATAAGGAAGGCATTACTTTTATAAACATAGGCGTCGGTCCTAGTAATGCAAAGACCATTACAGACCATTTGGCCGTCCTCCGTCCCCATTGCTGGATCATGGTGGGACACTGTGCTGGCCTCCGACGCACCCAGTTCTTGGGAGACTATGTGTTAGCCCATGGATACGTGCGAGATGATCACGTTTTGGATGATGACTTGCCTCCCTGGATTCCTGTTCCCCCAATTGCAGAAGTACAAGTGGCTCTCCAGGACGCCGTTGCACGTATCACGGGTCTAAAGGGAATGGATCTTAAATCTAGAATGCGAACAGGAACCGTTATCACGGTTGATAATCGCAACTGGGAGCTCCGAACAGCCGAGCTCCTTAAGTATCTAAAGCAGTCTCGCTCTATTGCTTTAGACATGGAATCAGCCACCGTAGCTGCCAATGGATTCCGCTTCCGAGTCCCCTATGGAACACTTTTATGCGTTTCCGATAAGCCCATTCATGGAGAGTTAAAACTGCCTGGTATGGCTAATTCTTTCTACCAAGAGCGGGTACAACAACATCTTCGAATTGGGCTTGAAACCATTCGTCTCATGCGGGAAGCTGGAAGTGTCAAACTTCATTCCCGTAAGCTCCGAGGATTCGAGGAGCCACCGTTCAGATAGAAGTTACTAAGAGACAGCCTCAATTGACTTTTCTGTGTTGATGCTCGCAACCCTCTTGAGTTTTCTGGGCCAAAGAACCAAAACGTTTCCAAAAAGAACAATCATACATCCACCAATCGTATAATCATTCCATTCAAACCCTTCCAAAAGGGTTGAGAGGGTAAGAGCTACAATAGGAGTCAACACAATAGCATAGGCTGCTCTATCCGCTCCTATACGTCCCAAAAGCGTCAGATAACAGCCAAATCCCACTATTGACCCAATTACTGAAAGATAAACCAGGGACCCTGTATAATTCACAGACATATCAAAATTAAGCCCATGGCCACGCATAAGGGAGAGTCCCAGCACAAAAAGTCCTGCATATAACATGCCATAGGCATTGTTTTGTAAGACTGGAATTCCTTTCTTTTGATTCCTGGCCGAAAGAATATTCCCAACGGATGCCATCAAGGTACCGAACATTACGTAGCCAAAACCAATAAAACACTTACTAGCACAATCAAAGGTCTTTATGTCTGGCCAAAAAATAGTTAAAACGCCCAAAAATCCTAAAACAGCCCCAACAACAACATTTGCTCTAACTGGTAATCTATAAAATATAGCTCCATTCAAAATGTTCATAATTACAATTGTTGAAAAAGCGACTGCTGCAAAGCCACTCTTCATATTTTGGGTGCCCCAGTAAGCAAGGTAAAAGCTTAGCCCAAACTGCATAATTCCTTGGAATCCCATATAGAGATGCTCTTTAAGTGTAAATTGCATCTTTTTCTTCAAAAGCAGGCACAGAGGAATCAAAATAATGGCCGCTAGACAAAACCGATACCCAACGGAAACAGGAGGTGCAACCTCAGAAGTCACCTGTAGTTTAATGGCAAACCACGTGGTTCCCCATACTAGAACAGACAAAACATATAAAATGCAATTTACCATCACTCAACCGCTCACAATGCTTTAAAGCTTTAAGTTCCCCAGAGCACTCCGCTCTTTGGGAACAATTTTATATAGGATTTTATTTCTAAACGCCAGCAATATAATTACAAAATGGTTGGAGGCTACGAGTTCACTCAAGCCATGTTTCAATTGGCTCGAGGAAAAAAGCTTCTAGAGGGATCCCTTGCCCTCCTACTAAGAATTTTTTATAAGTTGGAAAGTAGAGTTCAAAAGTTTTAAGTCCTGAAATTGAAGTCCTTTTTGAGGTACTCTTTACCTCGATTGGAACTATCCTTTTTCCCGAACTAATAATGAAATCAATTTCCTTAGAACCCTCCCGCCAGTACGTAAGTGTTATCTTTGAGCCTATGGTGCTATTATAAAGATAGGCTCCTATTGCCGATTCAACGAGTCGTCCCCAAAACTTGGGGTCTTCCCTTGCTGATTTAAACGTATGTGTGTTCTGCGCCGTAATAAGGGCGGTATTTAAAACCTGCAGCTTTGGACTAGAGCTTCTCCCCTGGACTGAGCGATTAGAAAATTTTTGTAATCCAGTTAAGAGTCCTGCAAAACTCAAAAGCTGCAAATAATGTGCGAGTGTTGTGGTGTTGCCTGCATCTTGTAACTGCCCCAACATCTTCTGATACGAAAGTATTTGTCCCGAATAATGACACCCCAACTCAAAAAGTCGCCTCAAAAGCGCCGGTTTATGAACGCGGCTCATCAACAAAACATCGCGAGAAATAGTCGTCTCTATCAGAGACTGTTTAATATAATTTGACCAACGTTCTTCATCATTAATGAGAGTGGCTGCACCAGGATAACCGCCAAAATATATATACTGATCCAGATTCCATCCAAATGCTTCTCTCAATTCGAAAAATGACCAATGACTGATCGGTATAACTTCAAAACGACCCGCTAAACTCTCTGTCAAACCGTGTTGAAGTAACAATGGGGAAGATCCTAAAAGCAATACCTTTAATGAAATCCCTTTAGACGTATCTTCATCCCACAAATGCTTAACTGTGTTTGACCACTCTGAAACCTTTTGAATCTCATCTAGAATTAACAACCCTTCTTTGTTTGTTTGTTCTTTACACTTAATACGTGCAATTTCCCATTGTTGCTCAATCCACTGGCTATCTTGGAGCGTTGGGTCATCCGCTGAGGCATAATGCGTTGATAGAGATAAATCCTGAATTAACTGTTGCGAAATAGTTGTTTTACCAACTTGCCTTGGACCAGTTAACACGGTTATGAACTTCCTGGGCTCAATTAATCTATCTAGAATTTTCTTATAAACCAAACGTTTAAACATATAATTTTCCCTAAAAAAGTATTTTGCTCAATATACTGAGTGATTTTGCTCAATATACTGAGTGATTTTACTCAATATACTGAGTAAAATCTAGGAATTAAATTAACTTGATGAAAAAAAAGGTTTTTTTAAGCTTTTTTTCGCAAACTTTCCCAGTATTCGAGGCGTTTTTTGATATCTCTTTCAAAGCCCCTTTCCAATGGTTCATAAAAAGGGGTGCGCGCCATATTATCGGGAAAGTAATTCTGCCCTGAAAAACCTTCCTCAGTGTCATGGTCGTATACATAGCCTTGACCATATCCAATATCCTTCATAAGCCCAGTAGGAGCGTTAAGAATATGCTTGGGCGGAGAATGGGAACCCGTTTCCTTTGCCGCCAGAGTTGCTTTTTTAAAAGCCAAATATGTAGCGTTAGACTTAGGAGCTGTTCCCAAATAGATAACACACTGAGCAATGGCTAACTCTCCCTCGGGCGACCCCAATCGTTCAAAAGTCTCCGAGGCTGATAAGGCTTGTACAATTGCCTGAGGATCGGCTAGCCCTATGTCCTCATTGGCAAAGCGGATAAGGCGACGCAAAATATATCGAGGATCTTCCCCTCCCCCCAACATCCTGGCCAACCAATAGAGAGCTGCCTGGGTATCAGATCCTCTGAGAGACTTATGGAGAGCACTGATTAGATTATAATGCTCGTCACGATTTTTATCATACAGAACAGGGCGCTTTTGCAAGATTTTCGATAGGGCATCCATGGATAATGGAGTGGCCCCCTCTTTACATTGAGCAAACAGGCCTTCCAACAAATTTATGAGATAACGACCATCTCCGTCAGCCATGGAGACTATAAAGTTTATTCCTTTCTCATCCAAAGGCAGATTGCGTTTTTCTTTTTCTTCAGAGCGTACAATTAACAATTTCAATGACGCCTCTTCTAGTCTCTTCAGAACGAATACCCGTGCTCTAGAAAGCAGGGCCCCATTCAACTCAAAAGAAGGATTTTCAGTCGTAGCACCAACCAAGATGACTGTTCCATCCTCAACATAGGGAAGGAAGGCATCTTGCTGATTTCGATTAAATCGGTGAATCTCATCCACAAACAGAAGTGTTTTTTGGCCCATCTCTCGGCGCTGCTTTGCACCCTGGAATATTTTTTTCAAATCTGCCACCCCAGAAAATATGGCAGAAAGAGCAACAAACTCGTACCCAGTGTCTTGGGCAAAAAGTCTGGCAATTGTCGTTTTTCCACAACCTGGAGGCCCCCAAAGGATAAAGGAACTTAACTTCTTTGAAGCTATCATTTTGCACAGGGGCGCATCGGGTCCCAATAAATGATCCTGCCCGACCACTTCAGATAAAGACTGAGGGCGCAAACGATCCGCAAGGGGCCCCTCTGTTCCTTGATCCAGTTGAGCTAATGAAAATAAACCCGTCATTCTCTTTCACTAAGTTACACACACAATATTGCTTTCTACCATATCAAGTATAAGGAATCTGTTAAAAAACGAATATTGTTACAAATACACTTTTCAAAAAATTCTAAGGTGCTAGACTGCACTGAAATGTTTGAAATATATTAGAAAAATTTCTAGGGATGGGCAATTGTGACGTTTAGAAACCAAATGGCCTGCGAATATAGCTTGAGCTTGACGGAAAAGATCGAAGAGCTCACAAAAGATTTATTTTCCGCTCTCGGTCTTACGACTTTTGGCTACAAGCGCGTGTTTGATGATGGCCGTTACATATTTACGTCAACAAATCCGCATTGGCTTTCATACCATTACAAAAATATTCACGACCATGGTATTTTCTTTAAAGAAGCCATGGATAAAACCCCCTTGAATAGCTTTTATAAAGTTCTCTGGCCAAAGGATCCGAAAGACCACTTCTTAAAATCCCTAAATGATTTCGGCATGTGGAACGGTCTAAATTTTTACAAACGACGAGAAGACTCTATTGAGCTTTGGACATTCTCAACAGAAGCTGAAAAACATCAAGACCCAGCAGACTATCTGAATACCATAGAATGCTTAGAAAGATTCATTCTCTATTTTAACAGTTCCTTCGATAGAATAATTGACTATAAAAACTCCGCGACGCTTGCTACATTTCAAGAGTGGACCCCCATAAAACTGCCGGAAAAGGATCCTTCACAAGTAGATCCAATTGAGGCATTTATACAATCTCTCAAACCCGAATGTCTCACCATTAAAACTGGCGCAATTGATTGTTGTTTCACAAAGCAAGAAAGCACCTGTATTCACCTGTTGTGCCAAGGAAAATCTGCAAAAGAAATAGGCCTTGATCTTAATTTGTCTTATCGGACAATCGAATTCTATCTTGCCAATATCCGTAAAAAAAGTGGCATTCATAAGAAATCAGAGCTTATTCAAACGGTGCAAAAAAATTGCTGGTCCCTCTCCCTATAATCTGGCCTCTTTTTAAAAAAGTTTTCCAAGTAACTTTTCTCATTTTGGTGCTTTTCTATCCGGAAAGTTCAATGTGTGCAGGAGATCCAGAGGATCAAGAGGGTGAGTTAACTCACAAAAGAAAAGCAAATGAACAACACACATTATTTCAACTTGTCAAATCACAGGATGACGATTTGGAGATTGATGAAGAAAAAGGTTCTAAGAAATCACGTTATAAGAAGTCCAAACTGAACAGTTCCCATCCCATCCTAGTGGGTGGAGCTAAACCCGGCTCTAGTATACCTATAATATCAAGTCATTCTCAAATATTTCAGCAAGAGCTCGTTGAAGCTGTTGAGAAAGATCCAGAACAGAACCCCTTTCATCTCTTTGCTCTAAACCTTCATCACGCCGGAGGCCTCTATACTGAAGAACAGTTACTAAATGGCATTTTGTCAACACCTCCTAATGCAGAGGAAGAATCAGAAAATCCCCATCCGTTTCACTTAACAGTTGGCAGTTTGGAGGACCTTTCTGCTAGCCTAGAGTTCCCCCATGACTCGCCCCCTATAAGGAGAGAAAAAGTTGGTTTCGCTGGCGGAGGTTTAACAGCTATCTTCACAGCCATCCTTGCTTCTCAATATTACGATGTGACTATTCTTGAAAAGATGGCACACCTTCTAGATTGGGCAAGCAAAAGCCCAGGACGACTTCATTTGGGGGGAGAGTATCCTGAGGACCCCACAACAGCACTCCAATGTCTACAAAGTGCCCTTCTATTCAGGATAATGCTTAAAAATGGACCAAATATATTCACTTCTATTCCTGCCACAGCCTTTTTAGTTCCAAAAGCCTCCGGAGAGCCCCTTTTGGAACAATCCAAGAGGAGCTACGCTCAGTTGCAAGAAGCTTATAAACTTTACCATTCGAGACTTGTGGAAACCTTTGGAACAGATATAGGTGACATGCTATTTGGTCCGCCTGAAGACTTCTTTAAGGAAATTGGACTAGATCCAAGGTTCCCTGACTTTCTGGGAGGCATATTGACCCATGAACAAGGGTTGAATCCTGGCTTATTGGGCGCCCTTCTGGAAACGATCCTTGAAGAGAAGGGCGTCAAAGTTTTATCCAACCACCCAGTCACAGCAATTAAGAAAGTTGATGACAAATTTCAAGTAAGATCAGAATTAGAAACCTATGAGTTTGACTACTTCGTAAATGCCACATGGGAGGGTGTTTTTTGGTTAAATTCCCAGGTTAAAGCGTCCGTATCTAATTCTCCATCCTCAACACTGCCTGTGCCAACTTCCTCTACTACCCACCCCAAACAGGGTGGAAACAGTGCCAAACTTTTCCAACGAGGCATGGCTGTTATGAAAATATCTAAAGGTCAGATCCCCAAATTCGATGGGATAGAAGCTGCCTTGTTTGGACTCGGAGGAAAAGAAGGCGGCATGTGGAGCCCATTTAATCCTAAAATTGCTTTAGGTTATCACCCAGGTACGGCTTATATGGGAGAGCAACGTATTTCTACCAATCGAAAATTTCCAAGGCCAGAAGTGAAGCTGAACGAGCAAGCAGAACATGAAAAAAGGCTGCGTGACACTGTTGCTGCTCTGAACCAAAGATATCCAACTTGTGAGAGCGAGGGGTTTGATTTAATGGTGCGTCCAACCCTCTCTATAAATAGCGATGTTATTCAACGCCAACACTGTGATCCCGAAGAAATTGTACCGGGATTTATAAGCGCTATTTCGCCTAAAGCTACTTTTGTCCCATTCACAGCTTTGCAAATACTCAAGCTTCTCGTCAAGAATTCCCAAAGAACAAATCTTGATTTTAGTATTTCACACAGCACGCAGACATATTTGAACAGTCTGCCCTCAGACTCTCAAAACAGAGAAGCCGATTTAGCATGGCTGTTTCTTCCAGAAGAACTGCGTTTCCCTCCCACTTTTCAAAATGTAGATTTTTTCCTCGATCGTGCAAGGGGGTTTCTGTTAGAAAGAGGCCTCCCCATTCAAATTGTTGATAGAACGGAAGATACCGATAACTATAACGATTCCGTTAGAGTCGTCTGTCAAGGGTCATACCCACGATTAAATCTATCGGACCAGGACCTAGGAGATACAGGGGTTCAGATTGTTGCTCAAAATCTTCCTGGAAGCAACATACATGAACTATGGCTTCGAAATACGAACATATGGAATGAGGGTCTCATAAGTTTAAGTAACGTACTTAAGGCATCCCCCGTAGAAGTCCTAGATATTAGTGGATCAGACAATCACTTTGGAGATGAAGGAATAAAGGCCCTCGGAAATACTCTTGCCACAAATACAACTTTGAACACCCTCTATATGAGAGACTCAAAAATTACAGATCCAGCCATGTTTGAATTTGCAAAAAGCATCGCCCACAGCAAATTGCGCAAAATTGATCTCAGCGGATCTGGAATTACCGATTATCAACTTGGCCTGCTTCTTAGCGCTCTAGAAACTAACACTACGCTTGAGGAAATCATTTTAGACAATAATCCTATTAGTGACAGAGGTTGTGCGCACATTGGACGGTTTTTGAAATCTAACAAACTCCTAAGAGTACTTAGCTTAAGAAGGAGCACCATTTCTGAGAAAGGATTTCATGACTTTGTCGTAACTGGTCTAAAATACAACACGACTCTAATGGAGATGGCACTCCATCAAGAACAGACTCCTGTATTATTTCGGGGGTTTCACATACTGCAAGAACACCCCTTTTGGAAAAACCGCGAGGAAAGTTGGCTCCCCGAAATGAAAGACAGCCAATCTCAATAAACCAGGTAGAATCCGCGGGAGTTCTATCAGGAACTTTTGGAAAAATTATTAGGTTTTTTTAGGAGGCTTTTTAAGCTTTCTTGGAAGGCTTTTCTGACTTGGAAGCTTTAGAAGCAGATGGGGCGGCCTTTTTCGAAGCGGCCTCTTTTTTAGCTTCTGTTTTCTTCTTAGGCGCAGGAGTCTCTTTCTTTGCCTCGGCTTCCACAGAAGGAACTTCTCCACCCTCTTCGTCCACGACTTTTACAGTCTTGGGCTTTGCCGACACATCACGGTCAATGAATTCGATTACAGCCATGGGCGCACAATCACCGTAACGGAAACCAGCCTTAATAACGCGGGTATATCCTCCAGGACGACCTTTGTATCTAGTGCCAAGAGTGTCCATAAGCTTAGAGACAGCTTCTTCGTCACGAACAATGCTAAGCGCTTGTCGGCGTGCATGCAGGTCACCTCGTTTCCCGAGGGTGATAAGCTTCTCAACAAACGGCCTTAAATCCTTAGCCTTTGGAAGAGTCGTCTTAATCTGCTCAAACTTAATCAAAGACGCCGCCATATTGGCAAAAAGTGCCTTACGGTGGGATGTCGTTCTATTCAGTTTCCGACCTTGCAGACGGTGTCTCATTTTAGGTACTCCTCAAATCAACCCTTAAGCCACACGGGACCTAGTAAGGATTTTCCAACTTCTTCGCTAATTCATCAATATTTTCAGGCGGCCAATCTGGAATTTCCATACCAAGATGTAGGCTGTGCTCTTCAAGAACGGCTCTGATCTCTGCAAGAGATTTACGCCCAAAGTTTGGTGTTTTCAAAAGATCCTGCTCAGTCCTTTGAACCAAATCACCAATGTACACGATATTCTCGTTCTTTAGACAATTGGCCGAGCGTACTGAAAGTTCCAGCTCTTCCACACGACGAAGTAGATTCCTCAAAAGATCAGTTTCAATACCGAGCTCAGGCTCTTTAATCTCTTCTTTTGGATCCTCAAAGTTGATGAACTGCTGCAGTTGGTCCTGCAATACCCTTGCTGACAATGCCACAGCATCCTCAGGGGTGATCGCACCGTTTGTCTCAACTTGTAAAACCAGTTTATCGTAGTTGGTCATCTGACCAACACGCGTATTCTCTACTTTGTAGGACACTTTTTGAACTGGGCTAAAGAGCGCATCAATTGGAATCAATCCAATAGGCGTATCTGGCTTCCTATTTTGATTGGAAGATACATATCCGCGTCCAGACTCAACAACCATTTCCATAGAGAGCTTTGCCCCCTTATCCAAATTGCAAATAACCAGATCTGGATCCAAGATATCGATCTCAGGACCTGCTTCAATCTGTGAAGCCTTAACGGGACCAGGTCCCTGTGCCACTAATTTCATACGCCTTGGACCAGCTTCATGAAGGCGAAGAGCAAGAGTCTTAATATTAAGAATCACTTCTGTCACGTCTTCCAAAACACCTGGTATTGATGTGAACTCATGAAGAACGCCATCAACTTGGATCGACGTTACTGCAGCCCCTTGCAGAGAGGACAACAAAATACGTCGTAGCGCATTTCCAATAGTCTGCCCAAATCCCTTTTCTAAAGGCTCTGCAACCACAGTCGCCTTAAAAGCCGAATCTTTCCCCGGTTGAATCTCAAGCCGATGGGGCTTAATCAATGCTTGCCAATTATTCTGTATCACTATATTGCCCTCTTACTTTGCAACAAACCAATGGGTTTTAACCCTAATGATTATAAACTAAACTCTACGCCGTTTTTTCGGACGGCACCCGTTATGTGGTATAGTTGTTACATCCTTTATAGATGTAATAACAAGACCTGCTGCTTGCAGAGCCCTCAACGCAGACTCTCGTCCTGTTCCTGGGCCCTTTATCCGTACTTCTACGGTCTTCATTCCATGTTCCATAGCTTTGGCAGCTGCATCTTCTGCTGCGATCTGAGAAGCAAAGGGTGTCGACTTTCTTGACCCTTTAAATCCTTTTACTCCTGAGGTAGACCAGGCTATTCCGTTTCCTTGAACATCCGTGATCGTAATCACGGTATTGTTAAAAGTTGCATTCACATGCGCAATTCCGGAAGTAATGTTCTTCCTCTCTCTACGCCGCAATCTTGGTTTTGATGATTGAGCCATCCGTTATCTATCCTAATCCTTACTTCTTCTTACCAGAAATGGGCTTTGCTGGACCCTTACGAGTCCTGGCATTTGAGTGTGTACTTTGTCCTCTCACCGGAAGACCCTTTCGATGCCGGAGGCCTCGATAACACCCAAGATCCAACAACCTCTTTATATTCATGCTTACCGTACGACGCAGATCACCTTCAACTTGGTAATCACTATCGATAATGTCACGAATCTTGATTACATCATCATCAGAAAGCTCACTCACCCTTTTTGTTTCGGCAATCTTAGCTTTTTTACAAATTTCCTTTGCGTGAGTGTGTCCTATTCCATAAATGTACGTGAGACCAATGATGGCCCTCTTACCCGTTGGAATATTGACGCCTGCTATCCGTGGCACTTTCTTTCTCCTTAACTAAATCTCGCTTCCGACTATTTAGCCGAATCTCAACTGCAAGCTTGATTCCTATAGAGACTCAGCTCTATAGTCAAGCTTTTCGTTTGATAAAAAACGTTCAATTTTAGTTGTCGTTTCCTCAACTGAACCCATTCCATCAACTGTTACCAACACACCTTTTCCTTTATAAAAAGGCACCATAGGCTTCGTGAGTGACCTATAGATCTCTAATCTCTTTCGTACCGTCGCTTCATAGTCGTCAGCACGCTTCACAAACTCTTTACCACCACAAACATCACAAATGCCTTCAACTTTAGTATCATTGTGTTTATGACTATAAAAAGTCCCACATTTCTTGCAACTAAACCGACCTACTATCCGACTCAAAAGAGTCTCGTCACTGCCAGCCAATTCAATCACTTTATCAATCTTCATCCCTTTTTCGGCAAGGAGTGCATCTAAGAACATTGCTTGGTCAAGATTCCTAGGGAATCCGTCAAAAATAACTCCTTTTTCAGCATCTGGCCGATCCAGCCTTTTGGAAATGATCCCAAAAACCAATTCATCGGGGCCAAATTCTCCTCTATCCATATAGCCTTTAGCTTCAAGACCTAATTCTGTTCCTTCTTCGGCCTCAGCCCTTAAAATATCGCCCGTCGACAGCCTAAGAAGTCCGTACTTCTTTTCGAGAATAACTGCCTGTGTTCCCTTTCCAACGCCCGGAGGCCCAAAAAGAATTAGATTCATCTCCTCCGCCCTTTAAGCCTAGTCTTCTTCAAAAGGCCCTCATATTGATGAGAGATAAGATGAGAATGAACCTGTGCAACTGTATCCATGGTGACACTCACCACGATTAAAAGACTGGTCCCTCCAAAGTAGAATGGGAAGGTGTAGTACAATTTGACAATTTCTGGAAGGGCACAAACAAAAGCCAGATAGGCAGCGCCAGCAACTGTTAAGCGCGTCAAAATATAGTCAAAATACTGGGCCGTCTTTTCACCAGGCCGAATTCCTAAAATGAAGCCGCCCGACTTCTTCAGGTTGTCTGCAGTTTCTTCTGGATTGAAAACAATCGCCGTATAGAAAAAAGCGAAGAAAACAATCATGGATAGATAAAAAGCTATATACAGCCAGTTCCCTTGAGATAGGTAAAAGCCTATACGACTATACCACTCGGTTCCGTCGCCTTGTAAAAGACTCGCCAACGTTATGGGAAGTAACAGCAAAGAGCTGGCAAAAATAGGGGGTATAACCCCAGCGCTGTTTAACTTAAGCGGAAGATGAGAACTTTCTCCACCGTACATTTTTTGGCCCACTTGGCGTTTGGGATATTGAACTAACACTCGCCGCTGTGCACGCTCCATAAAGACTATAAAGGCAACAACTGCAACGGCACAAATGACCACACCCAAAATAACCAAAACGGAAAGAGCACCTGTACGCCCCAACTCGAGAGTGCCCATGATTGCCTGTGGCAAGTTTGCTACGATACCTGAAAAGATGATCAATGAAATGCCGTTTCCAATGCCTCGAGCCGTGATCTGCTCACCAAGCCACATAAGAAAGACCGTTCCGCCCACAAGGGTAATCACCGTTGTTAATCTAAAGAAAATACCGGGATCTAAAACTGCAGACTGTCCAGAACCTGTCATATTCTCAAGACCGACAGCAAGTCCATAGGCTTGCGCCGCACAAATTACGACCGTCCCATAGCGCGTATATTGATTTAACTTCTTACGTCCCATTTCCCCTTCTTTTTTAAGGGCCTCAAATGGGGGATATACTGCGGTCAAAAGCTGAACGATAATGCTGGCCGTAATATAAGGCATAATGTTTAAAGCAAAAATTGTCATTCGGCTCAAGGCACCACCAGACAACATATCAAACATTCCCAAGATACCACCCGCATTCTGACGGGCTATCTCGGACATAATTTCAGGATTAATACCAGGAAGGGGAATATAACTGCCAAAACGGTAAACAACAAGCACTGCTAAAGTGAACCAAATACGCTTCTTAAGATCCGTCGCATTGGCAAAAGCTTTTAAATTGATATTAGCGGCAAGTTGTTCTGCAGCTGATGACATTTCCTATCCCTTATGATTGCTGAGGCAAATGGACCTGCCCCTTTTGTTTTTCTACGGCTTGGATAGCACCTTTTGTGGCATAAGCCACTTCAATCTCGATCTTTTGAGATAGCTCTCCCTTGCCGAGAAGACGTATAGGATTCTGATTCTCACGAATTAAACCAGCCTTTTCTAAAACTTCAGGCGTTATTTTTTTATCATTGGAAAGTCTTCCTTCCTTAATAGCGGTCTCAAGAGCACCCGTATTCACTATTCTATATTTCTTTGAAAAGATGTTCTTAAACCCACGCTTTGGCAAACGCTGGTACAAAGGCATTTGGCCGCCCTCAAAACCTTTAATTGCAACACCCGTGCGTGATTTTTGTCCTTTGACACCACGACCACAAGTCTTGCCGGTACCTGAACCTATACCTCGCCCAACACGTTTAGGTGCTTTGCGAGCTGCTGAATTGTCTCTAATTTCATTCAATTTCATGGTCAAACTCTAATACTTAATTTGTTTCTACACGGAGCAGATGCTTCACAGTATCCACCATTCCGCGAACCGACGGGGTATCTTCAAGTTCAGATGTCTTGTGCATCTTGTTCAACCCAAGACCAATTAATGTAGCTTCCTGGTAAGCTTTACGACGAATTGGGCTCTTAATCTGAGTCACTCTAATCTTACCCGTTGCCTTTTTCTCTACAGCCATAACCTAATCCTTATCTTCTGCTTTTGTCTCAGAAGTCTTGGCTTTCGGTGCAGACTTCTCATCATTAGAAGGCACATCTTCTGCTTGAACATTTTTGTTCTTACCTTCACGATGGAACACGATCTCAGAGACCTTTTTATTCCGGCGTGTCGCAATTTGACGTGGAGACGCCACGTGCTTTAGCGCTTCAAAGGTTGCCCGAACCATGTTGTGTGGATTTGAGCTGCGAATTGACTTTCCAACAACATCATGAATCCCTAATGCTTCAAATATGGCACGCATTGGGCCACCCGCAATGATTCCTGTACCAGAAGGTGCAGAGCGAAGAATGACTAATCCAGCACCATATTTTCCTTTTGAATCATGATGAAGTGTCCGGCCATCTCTAAGGGGAACACGAATCATCTGCTTCTTGGCTTTTTCAGTTGCCTTCGTAACCGCTTCAGGAACTTCTAGAGCTTTCCCGTGACCATGTCCAATACGCCCACGACCATCTCCCACAACAACAAGGGCAGAAAAACCAAAGTTTCTACCTCCTTTTGTCACCTTAGAAACGCGCCTGACGTCAACAAGCTTCTCAATAAGGTCACTACCTTGTTTGCGTTCTTTACCAGCGTTACGAGCCATTTGTATCCTCTCTAAAACAAAAGTCCATTGGATCGAGCTGCGGTTGCCAAAGCCTTAACTCGGCCATGGTATAGATAACCACCACGATCAAAAAATACTTCCTTAATACCTACCGCCAAAGCTCGCATGGCAATCAAACGCCCGACTTCTTCAGCGGCTTTAACATCCGAACCTGATTTCACCTTAGACTTTAACTCTTTGTCGAGAGTTGAAGCTGCTGCCAAGGTCTTTCCCATTTTATCATCAATAATCTGTACATAGATGTTCTTATTGGACCTATACACAGATAATCTTGGCCGGTCCTGCTGGACCCGCTTTATCTTAGACCTTACGCGAGCCTTCCTACGGTGAAATAAATCTTTACGGTCAACCATTACTTTTTCTTACCTTCTTTACGAACTATTCTTTCATCTTCGTACTTAACTCCCTTCCCCTTATAAGGTTCAGGGGGACGATAGGCACGAATCTGAGCAGCTACCTGTCCAACTCTTTGGCGATTGATTCCATGGAGGGACACCAAAGTTGGCTTTTCACATTTAACCGTCACATCTTGAGGAATAGCATGTTTCACTTCGTGACTAAACCCAAGCTGCAGAACAAGATCGCTCCCTTGAACCGCGGCACGATAACCAACTCCATTTATCTCTAACCTTACAGTGAAGCCTGTTTCAACTCCTTGTATTAGGTTATTGATAATATTCCGGTTTGTTCCCCAAAGCATTCTAGCTTGCTTTGTTTTGTCGTTAGGCTCTACATGAATTTTTCCATCTTCAAGCCGCACGGAAACAACAGGGCTAACTTCAAAAGATTGCTCCCCAAGTTTTCCACGGGCTGTCACCAACTGCCCATCAACGGCAACAGTTACTCCTTCGGGAACCTTAACTGGTGTTTGGCCAACTCTTGACATCTACATAAACCCTTTAAAATACCTGACACATGACTTCACCACCGATGCCCTTTGAGCGCGCATCGTGATCCGTCATAATTCCTTGGGAAGTCGAAACAACCGATATTCCCAGCCCATTGCATACCTTTGGTAGATCCAAAGCAGAATTATAAACACGTCTACCTGGCTTAGAGTACCTTTTGATATTCTGTATAACAGACGCACCCTCATGGTACTTAAGCTCGATTTTTATGGAATGAATTCCATCTCTAACTTTCTCTTTTGAAAATGCCCGAATATATCCCTCTCGGCGAAGGACCTCAAGCACACTCTCTTTCAGCTGCGAGTGTGGACAAGAAACGCTCTGCTTATTCACCATCAGACCATTGCGAATCCGCGTGAGCATATCGGAAATTGGATCACTTAATGACATCTCTTATCCCCTATCTACCAACTTGACTTCGTCATACCAGGAATAAGACCGCTTAGTGCCATATCCCTTAAGACGATTCTGCTTAACTTAAACTTACGATAATAACCTCTTGGCCGGCCCGTAATTTCACACCGGCTTCGCAAACGCACCGAGGAGCTATTCCGAGGCAGCTGAGAAAGCTTCATGCTAGCTTCGAATCGTTCTTCAAGAGGAAGCTCCTTATTCTTAGCCAACGCTTTCAAGCTCTTCCTCTTTGAGGAATACTTGTTTACAAGCTTTTCCCGCTTTTTTCCTTGGTTAATTAAACTAAGTCGTGACATGTCTCTCTATTTTCCTTTGCTCGGAAAAGGTAAACCAAACGCTTTTAACAACGCTAGCGCCTCTTCGTTCGTATTTGCTGACGTTTCAATGGATATATCCATCCCACGAATTCGATCCACTCGATCATAATCGATCTCTGGGAAAACAATTTGCTCTTTAAGGCCTAAGTTATAGTTGCCCTTGCCATCAAAACTCTTAGGAGAAAGCCCTCTAAAGTCTCTCACTCTGGGAAGAGCCACGTTGACTAGACGATCCAAGAAGTAGTACATCTGCTCGCCACGAAGAGTCACCTTGACTCCAAGATTCATCCCCTCGCGAATCTTAAATCCTGCGATTGAGTTACGGGCTTTCGTAATTACTGGCTTTTGCCCCGAAATTAATGTCAGGTTTTCCAAAGCAATATCAATTTTTTTGCTATCCTTTGCCGCTTCGCCAACACCCATGTTGATAACGATCTTCTTCATACGAGGAAGACGCATTGGATTACCGTAAGAGAACTGCTTGAGTAACTCTGGTTTAATTTTATCTACGTATAAGTCGCGCATCCGGGACATATTTTACTCACTTACCTATCAATTACTTCGCCTGACCGCTTTGCGTATCTTACTTTGCGGCCATCTTCAAGTACTTTACTTCCAATCCGTGTGGGCTTTTTTGATGTTGGATCAACATGGGCCACATTTGACACGTGAATAGTGGCTTCTTTTTCAATAATGCCACCAGGATTCCCCATACTAGGGCGCATGTGTCTTTTTACCATATTAACACCTTGGACAACGATCCTATTCTTTTCTCGAAGAACTCTCAGGATCTCACCCGTTTTCCCCCGGCTCTTACCGGAAAGAACAACTACCTCATCCCCTTTGCGTACATGCATCTTACTCATCCTTACAAGACCTCCGGCGCTAGAGAGACAATCTTCATAAACTTCTTAGCGCGCAACTCACGTGCCACGGGACCAAAAATACGTGTTCCAATTGGCTCACCTGCGGTACTAACTAATACTGCGGCATTGCGATCGAACCGTATGGTTGTTCCGTCACGACGTATAACATCCTTTGCCGTCCGAACAATAACCGCGCGGTGAACATCACCTTTTTTAACACGACCCCGAGGAATTGCCTCTTTTACAGAGACAACTATAATGTCTCCTACAGAAGCCGTCCTGCGCTTTGATCCACCCAAGACTTTAATACATTGGACCGAACGAGCTCCGGAATTATCCGCCACTTCCAGTCTGGTTTGCATTTGTATCATATCAACACATCCCTACTTTTCTGTGGTTGAACTCTTATCTGTATCCTTCAAGACTTCCCAACTCTTTGTCTTTGAAATGGGGCTTCTCTCACGAATACGAACCATGTCTCCTGTCTTTGAACCATTTTCTGGGTCATGGACAGAGTACCTCTTCGACCTTGTGATAAACTTTTTATAGACTGGATGCCTAAGGCGACGTTCCACCTTTACGACAATCGTCTTATCAGACTTATCACTAACAACTGTTCCTTGCATAATCCGGCGGGGCATTGTTAACCTCTATTCAACATAATTTTCTAGCCTTATTTCTTAAGTTCGTTTTGAACGGACTTAACACGTGCAATGTCTCGCCGCACTTTGCGAAAACGTGCGGTATTTTCAAGTGCGCCACTCACCTTCTGAAATCGAAGATTCATGAGCTCTTTCCTTAGATCATAGAGCTGTAGCTTCAAAGTGTCTTTTCCTTTATTGCGCAACTCTTGTGTCGTCATCATTTTATCCTCTACTCAGCACCTAAACGCGTAACGAAGCGTGTATCAACAGGCAGTTTCGCAGCTGCCAACTCGAACGCCCTACGCGCTACAGAAGCTGGAACACCATCCAGCTCAAACATAATTCGGCCAGGCTTCACACGGCAGACCCAAAACTCGGGAGTACCCTTACCACTACCCATACGAACTTCAGCAGGCTTCGTGGAAACAGGAACGTCTGGAAAAATCCGAATCCAAACACGTCCAACCCTCTTCATATGTCGGGTCATTGCACGACGAGCTGCCTCAATCTGCCGAGCAGTAACGCGAGCCGGCGTCGTTGCCTTAAGACCGTATGCTCCGAAATTCAGAGCTGTACCACCTTTGGCCACACCATGGATGCGCCCTTTAAAGGCCTTTCTATACTTTGTACGCTTTGGACTTAGCATAGTCTTATGTCCCTCTTCAACCTTTATCTGCTGACAAGTTGTTCCTGAGAACGCTTGTCTTGTGCCATTGTATCGTGAGTGGAAAGCTCACCCTTATATATCCATACCTTGATTCCGCAAGTCCCATAGGTCGTAAATGCCGTCGATGTCGCGTAATCAATATTCGCTCTAAAGGTATGCAAAGGAACTCTTCCCTCTCTATACCATTCCGTTCGTGCAATTTCTGCACCACCTAGGCGCCCCGCACAGTTGACTCGTATACCGAGCCCGCCCATCCGCATGGCAGACTGCATCGTTCTTTTCATAGCACGTCGGAAAGATACGCGTCGCTCAAGCTGCTGTGCTATGTTGTCCGCAACCAATTGTGCATCCACTTCCGGCTTACGTATCTCCATAATGTTAAGGGAAACATCACCGCCTGTGATCTTCATAAGCTCCGCACTAAGCTTTTCTATCTCGGTACCCTTCTTCCCAATAACAACACCTGGGCGCGCCGTCATTATGGTAATGCATGCTCTCTTTGCAGGTCTCTCAATTAAAACCTTAGAAACATTGGCATGCTTTAAACGGTCCTTAATAAACTTACGAATATGAATATCTTCATGGAGTAACTTTGCATACTCACGATCCGCATACCAACGCGAATCCCACGTTCTATTAATTCCAAGCCTTAGACCAATTGGGTTTACTTTTTGTCCCATTAAGCTATCTCCTCACGCTCAGCGACAACAATATTTATTCGAGAAAATGGTTTCTGTATGCGACCTGCACGTCCCTTTGCTCGAGCTTGAAAGCGCTTCATTGTAATTGATTTCCCAACAAGCACTTCTCGAACAAAAAGGCGATCCACATCTAAGCCATGGTTGTTCTCAGCATTTGCAATAGCAGACATTAAAAGCTTCTTAACATCATTTGAAATGCGCTTCTTATTGAAACTTAACTCTGAAAGAGCTGACCACACACTCTTCCCTCTAATAACCCCTGCCACAAGATTCAACTTCTGTGGAGAGATCCTGAGGTGTTTGAGGCTTGCATTTGCCTCAGTGTCTGAAAACCTACGGGGGAAAGCTTGTTTTGACATGATTATCCCCTCTTTGCCTTTTTATCTGCAGTATGTCCATAGTAAGTGCGCGTTGGAGAAAACTCACCAAGCTTATGCCCTACCATTTCTTCCGAGATAGTTACCGGCATGAATTTGTGCCCATTATGCACACCGAATGTAAGACCAACGAACTGAGGCATAACGGTTGAACGGCGTGACCAGGTTTTGATCACTTCCTTGCGCCCAGAAGCTCTCGACACCTCTGCCTTATTCAAGAGGTACTGATCTACAAATGGACCTTTCCAAACTGAACGCGTCAAATCAAAACTCCTTTATTTCTTACGTCGTCTACGAACAATTAACTTGTCCGTCGACTTGTTCTTACGTGTCTTCATACCCTTGGTTGACTTACCCCATGGACTCACAGGATGACGTCCACCTGAGGACTTTCCTTCACCACCACCGTGTGGGTGATCAACTGGGTTCATGGCAACACCTCGGACGGAAGGACGTCTTCCCATCCAACGAGAGCGTCCCGCTTTACCCAAATTCGTATTCTTTCTGTCTGGATTGGAAACTGCACCAATAGTGGCCATACACTCAGAACGAACCATCCGCACTTCACCCGAATTAATGCGAATAAGAGCGTAGGCAGCATCACGTCCAATTAGCTGGACATAAGCTCCAGCTGATCGGGCGATTTGCCCACCTTTTCCGACCTTCATCTCCACATTGTGGATGATCGTTCCAATTGGGATGCTTTGAAGGGGAAGAGCATTACCTGGCCGAATATCACAATTTTCACCAGAAATAACCTTATCCCCAGCTTTAAGCCGTTGAGGTGCCAAAATATATGCTTGTTCGCCATCCTTATACTTAATCAGTGCGATAAAGGCAGAACGATTTGGATCATACTCAATTCGCTCAACAGTTGCAGGCACATCTATCTTATTGCGCTTAAAGTCAATCATACGATAGGTGCGCTTATGGCCTCCACCACGGTGACGTACTGTCATGCGACCCGCATTATTGCGACCGCCTGAGCTCGAAAGCCCTTTTGTCAATGACTTAACCGGCTTACCTTTCCACAACTCAGATCGCTCAACAATAACAAGCTGACGTTGTGAAGGGCTGGTCGGTTTAAATTTCTTTAAGGCCATCTCTCTAGAGTCCCGTCGACAAATCTAAGGTTGATCCTTCAGCCAAAGTCACATAGGCACGCTTCATGTTCTGCTTTGTTCCAAGCTTTCCACGGAAACGCTTAACTTTTCCCTGTCTATTGAGGGTATTTACAGCCTTAACTTTAACACCAAATAGTTCTTCAACAGCCTTTTTGACCTCTGGCTTAGTTGCCTTCGGAGAGATCTCAAAAACATATTGATTTTGCTCCGTTACCATCGTCGACTTTTCTGTCACCGACGGTTTGCGAAGGATTTCGTAAATCCTCTCTTTCGAAAGAGTTACTTCTTTTCTAATCTTTGTTTTAATCGTCATTTCAAACGCGCCTCTAAATGATGCACCGCATCTTTGGTTAAAATGAGGTTCTCGCGACGGAGTATGGAATAAACATTTGCTCCCTGCTGGGGCAAAACATCAACATGGGTCAGGTTGGATGTGGCGCGGCTCAAATTCTCATCCACCTTCTCGCCATCAATTATAAGGACTGAAGACAGAACTCCCATTTTCGAAAGTTTATCCGAAAGATCTTTGGCCTTAGATTTTGCCTCTTTTAAGGACTCAACAATAATGAGCTTGCCACTAGCTTGCTTGCCCGACAATGCAGTCTTCAGGCCTAGTTTACGCACTTTTTTAGTCAGGGAAAAGGCATGACTGCGTGTTTGCGGCCCAAATACGATTCCACCACCACGTTGCTGCGGCTGGCGTATACTACCTTGACGTGCTCGGCCAGTACCTTTTTGCCTAAAGGGCTTGCGGGTGCTCCCACTAACCTGAGAGATTCCCTTTGTCTGGTGATTACCAGAACGTTTCTTCGCCAATTGCCAATTCACCACTCGACTCAGAATGTCCTTGCGGGCAGGCAGTCCGAAGACATCAGAGCTCAGCTCTATTTCTCCTACTACCTTATCATTCAAATCTTTTACTGGACACTTCATCTGAGGCCTCATTACCTTTTGCTAAACGTACTACTTTTCACTTACCGGCCGCTTTACAGCGTCCCGTATAAACACATAACTTCCTTTCGACCCTGGTATTCCACCCCTCACAAGCACAAGTCCTTGCTCCGCATCGGTGGAAACAATCTGAAGATTCTGCACTGTTACGCGCTCTGCTCCGAGATGACCAGCCATTTTCTTCCCTTTGAAGACCCGTCCAGGATCCTGACATTGTCCTGTCGACCCGTGACTTCTATGGGAAACTGAAACACCATGAGAAGCCCTAAGACCTGCAAAGTTATGACGCTTCATCGCACCAGCAAAACCTTTACCGATGCTTTGACCCGTTACATCTACAAATTGACCGGGCTTAAAATGATCTACACGAATTTCGGTACCAACTTCAAGCATATTCTCTCGAGAAACCCTAAATTCGGATATTTTTCTTTTGGGTTCCATCTTTGCTTTAGCAAAATGCCCACGTAGAGGTTTAGAAACATTTTTCGGCTTACGCGTTCCAACACCGAGCTGAACAGCATTATAACCATTCTTCTCATCTGTCTTCTGAGCCACGACTTGGCAATTCTCTACCTTCAAAACGGTAACAGGAACGTGCACACCATCTTCTAAAAAGTGGCGTGTCATTCCTAGTTTTTCAGCAATGAGTCCTGTCCTCATGGTCTCTATCCCTTTACAACTTAATTTCCACATCAACACCCGATGCGAGATCTAATTTCATCAACGCATCAACTGTCTGTGGTGTCCATTCAACAATATCCATAAGTCTACAATGTGTTCTAATCTCAAATTGCTCACGTGACTTTTTGTCGATATGAGGAGACCTGTTAACAGTAAACTTCTTGATACTCGTAGGCATTGGAACTGGTCCACGCACCAAACCACCCGTACGCTTTGCAGTATTTACAATCTCGAGCGTAGATTGATCCAACACACGGTGATCAAATGCTCTTAGACGAATACGGATACTTTGATTTTCCATTTTCCTAAACCTACTTCTCTACTTTCTACTTGAGGACCTTGGTAACAACACCAGCACCAACCGTATGACCACCTTCACGGATGGCAAATCGAACACCATCATCCATCGCAATCGGCGCTATCAAGACTACTTTCACCTTTACCGTATCTCCGGGCATGACCATCTCCTTGCCTTCTGGCAATTCAACTTGACCCGTCACGTCTGTCGTACGGAAATAAAACTGTGGGCGATAGTTCGAGAAGAATGGCGTATGGCGTCCGCCTTCATCCTTCGTCAAAATATATACCTCACACTCAAATTCCGTGTGCGGCGTGATCGATCCAGGCGCCGCCAATACTTGCCCACGCTCTACATCTTCTCTCTTCGTGCCTCGCAACAACGCTCCGATGTTGTCTCCGGCTTCGCCATGGTCCAATAACTTCTTGAACATCTCTACGCCAGTTACAATCGTCTTCGTCGTCGGCCTTATTCCCACGATCTCAACTTCGTCTCCTACATTGATCACGCCACTCTCTACGCGACCCGTTACAACCGTTCCTCGACCTGAGATGCTAAACACATCTTCTATCGGCATCAAAAATGGCTTGTCCTTCGGACGCTTTGGCTGCGGAATGAACTCATCTACCTTGGCCATCAACTCTTCTATGGTCTTGCTACCTGTCTCGGGATCTTTCCCTTCCAACGCACCAAGCGCCGTTCCCTTTACAATCGGAATATCATCCCCGGGGAAATCATACTTGGTCAACAACTCTCTGATTTCCATCTCTACCAACTCTAGCAACTCAGGATCATCTACTTGGTCTACCTTGTTCAGGTATACAACCATCGATGGCACGCCAACTTGGTGAGCCAACAAAATGTGCTCACGCGTCTGTGGCATGGGGCCATCGGCTGCGGATACAACCAAAATCGCTCCATCCATCTGTGCCGCTCCGGTGATCATGTTCTTCACATAGTCAGCATGGCCAGGACAGTCCACATGAGCATAGTGACGCTTGTCTGTCTCATACTCAACGTGCGCTGTCGAAATCGTGATCCCACGCGCTTTTTCTTCGGGCGCGTTATCGATCTGATCGTACGCTTTAAAATCAGCGCCACCTTTTTCGGCTAGGATCTTCGTGATCGCTGCCGTTAACGTCGTCTTCCCATGGTCAACGTGACCAATCGTGCCGATGTTACAATGAGGCTTATTCCTCTCAAACTTTTCCTTTGCCATGATC
>Ga0066610_10000132_pt1 | contig 51413 bp, 52 predicted proteins | sample SaaInlV_DNA_165m_FD_60375 | JGI IMG/M metagenome (GOLD analysis project Ga0066610, IMG submission 60375) | Marine microbial communities from expanding oxygen minimum zones in the Saanich Inlet - SI075_LV_DNA_165m | ecosystem: Environmental > Aquatic > Marine > Unclassified | place: British... | reverse complement strand
TTTCAAAATTATCGGTCAAAACTGATATTAAACCACTATTAGCTAGATAGAAAACGTTATCGTATCTCATGAGCACTCACTTATTAGAATTATGATTATTGTTTATTTTTCGACATTAGATATCAAACTAACTGCTCGGTCAAGAATTAAATCCAGATTGTTTTTATTTATTAATATAGTGATAAATGAGAGTTGTAGGAATTACAGGACATCTCAAATAAGGTTTAAATATAGACTCTAAACTGAGGTGACATTAAAGCTATTTATTTACATATGAATGAATTGTTTTGATGTGACCCTAGCCAGGCCTCCAACAAATAACAAGATAAGAGGAATTGGTACTCTCCTTGAAAATTGTCATCCATATCATAAATATATAAAACTTGATTTCGATGGTGTTTTAGCTGACTCCTTTGATGTTTTTTTTTAGAATCACTAATAGAGGCTCAACCTTCATATTTTGAGAAAAAATCAAAACCTTAGTTAATTGATATTTCTGGAAATATTGGCCTTAGTAATTTAGATGTGGAGAAAAGCTTTCATAAGATTCACAGAAGATTTAAGAGACTACTATATTTCCAGGGAAAAGTAAATCAAACCATTTGGCTTTACAGAAAAAATACTTGCCCAAATATCTGATGAAAATATTAAAATGGTCATAGTGTCTTCAAATATTCATCATGTGAAATAATATTGCAACTTTCTGTTTCTTCATCAAAAAAAACATATGCTTCACCTGAAAGCAGCATTGCTTTAACCTTGTTCACTTCTTGTTGAACTGTTAGTTCAGAGGAACTATAACTGGTACCATCTCTTGTTACTATTTCTTCTAGAAGATTTTGTAGTGTTTCCTCTTCAAGAGACTCTAATGAGATTTTCATATTAACTCCTTTATGATCGCCAATTTATTCAAACGGTGCAAGTTTAGCAAAGAGATTATCATTTTACAAAGTTGCTACAACTCTGCCACTTTTTCATAACCATAATACCGGTTTTGTCGCATCTGCACATAAGACCCACACCGGTTATTTTAACTTTGGTAGAGAATCGTGCAATGCTAGCTTTCTAAAAAAGTGCTATCGTTATTTTCAATATAACGCAAACAAAACAAAGTGAAAGGACAAAACCAACTATTTTCACTAAATGATGCGGTTCTGTCAAAACTCAGCCACTAATAAACAAAATATTCTCTTTTCCTATCAGTCTAAGCTGCATTTGCGAACAAACAATCAAACTCTTTAAATTTAGACATAATTATGCCTAGGCTCTCTGCTTTGGTTCTATTGTTTGCTCGATGAAGTTACCTTATCTCTCAAATATAGTCCAAAATATTAGTGCAGAAAATGGATCTTTAAATCCTTTCTTTACCTTGTATCTGTATTTAATGCCGCGATAATTTTGTTCTATTTGGTTATTCATGTATTTGCTACCTCTGTGTTTTCATCTGGCAAAACATTCTCAATTGCTGAATATAATGCAGACTCTTTATCTGTAGTAAGTTAAATTGTGTATGATCTTGTTTGAAAAAGTTCTCTACAGCGACTTGATCTCTAGTATCGCTCAAGTAGACATCAACTAAATCACCTTGCTTATCTATTGCTCTATATAAGTAACACCAGTTACCTACTATTTCCACGTAAGTGGCATCAGTATACCACTTAGGCCTTTGCGACATGTACGTAACTTAATACTTATTTCAATACCAAAAACATGCATCCAGTTATGAACTATTTGATGAGAAAGATATAATCCTCGCAGAGCCATAAGGTCTACAACATTATCAAGACTTACTTTAAATTTAAGTAATAATATACAGCTAACATCACAACTTCATCAGGGAATTCTATGAAATTAAACTTAGATCCTATGCGCTAGTTATATTGGTGATAGCAGTTTCTGCAAAAATACTGAATATAACCTGGATTTGTTTTGGTTTTTTAAATTTTCGTATAGTTAGAGCTACAATATAGGTAATCCATGCCTACCTCCTTGTTGAAGTCAAAGGGATTTAATTATAATATGATCTTAGGTCATCAGCAAAGTTGGACTAAGTCTTGACAGAACCCTTTAACGTATACAATTTGTTTCTGACTTTAAAAAACTGGACTACTGCTATTACTTGTACTTACCAACTTTGGTATTTGTGAAATTTCGACTAAACAATGTTCAGGAAACTCTTTTAAAAGAAGATTTTTTGAGCTGTATCCCCAGCAAGCTGCAACACTTTTCATTTTAGCTGACTTAGCAGATTTAATATCGTGTGGGGTGTCCCCAATATACCAAGAATTTTCGAGATCAACTCCTTGTTGTGAAAGGTCAGTTAAGGCTCTATCTTTTCCATTGAATTTTATATCGCCAATTATGAATTCAAAACTTTCATCTAAATTAAATCTTTTTAAGACCCTCTTAATCAAATTTGTATCGTTAAAAGATACGATTCCAATATTAATGTTTCTTCTTTTTATTTCAGCAACAATATTACCAGCACCTTTGAACAAATTTATTCTTTCATGACCCTTGATATGAAAATCTCGAAGATCTTGTGTGAATTTCTTGAAATGTTCTCTTTCAACATTAAGAGTATCAATACCTATATTTTTAGAAATGTTTATTAATTCACTCTTTGATTTAGATTCAAAATATTTAGGTTGCACGTTGATTAAGGCATCTAAAAAGACCTCAAAAGAATCGGCTAGAACACCATCGAAATCGAAAACCATATACTTACTTCTTCCTTTATGCATCATTTAAATCCCTTGCTTTAAACATCACCAGTCTGGAGATGTATGTTTCATCTAACTCTATGAGGGGCTAACCAGGAAGCTGCATGGCCTCTCTCGATACAACCATACCTATTTATTCACCAATACTTATTTTTTTCACAAACCAAATAACCAGATCATCATCAACACAATATTTGTCTCCTGGAACAACTGGCTTATAACAATATGTAGCCCCTTTTCCATCGGGCATATATCCTCGTTTGAAATAGATTTTTTGGGCAGCGCCATAATCATCATACAAACTAACGCCAATACCAACCTGCTTTGACTTTAATTCCACCTCATCTTCACATTTACTTAAAAGTTTATTTCCAATACCAAATTTTCTATATTTTGCCAAAACATTTAAATCCATTATTTCAGGAATCTTATTATTTTTAAAATAATCATATCTAGACTCCCACTTCAAAGTCACATAGCCAGCAAAAAAATTATTAATATAAGCCAGCCATACAACCCTTTCTTTATTATTTTGCTCTACTAAGTATTTTTCAAAAATTGAAACAGGCTTTTGTACCCATCCTGACTTTTTGAAGCTTTCAACAATTACTGAGACATCACCCCCTTCAAGTTTTTTTATGACAATGGTTTTTTCTTTAAAATATTTCTCCATAATAAAATTACTAAATTCACACCCACTTATTAAAACTTGTTGTTCTTTACTTACCTTGAAACCCTTTTTTTCAAAGAAAGTTTTAGCCGTAATACTTACTTCTGCGTAAACTCTAATTAAATCTGTACTCCTACCAACATCATCTATTGCTTTCATTAGAGCGCTACCAGCACCACAACCTTGAAATTCATGATGAACAAAAAAGCAATCAATATGTCCGTTAAATTCAAGCTCAGTAAATCCAACAATTTTTGGTCCTAACACGGCAACAATCGGCGGTAGCAACTCCCACTTCTTTTTCCAACTATCAAGCTCCAAGCTAGAGGTTGGTGCCCGAGCTTCTACTTGAGCCTTAGAATAATCTTGAGTGTTTATATTATGAATTGTGTGAAAATATATATCAGCTAAGGATCTGGCATCTTCAGGATTATAATTTCTTGTTATAAGAACTTCCGTCATAATTTCCCCTTATAACGTAAATAGGTACCCTTATAATCCTAAGCATCATTAAGTGGAAATTTTGCCGATATATATGATTTGGATACAAAATCTATCATCATTGTGTTGGATATATTGTACTGGATACTATAGTTTTAACAAGTTCAGACTTTGATTGCTTAAAAGATACATGGTTTTGTGAAACTCAAGATTAGCTTACATCAACCTAAATTATTTTTTAATTATCTTCTACCTATTTTTCTAAATTTAGCTTGTTTATAATGTTCTATCGTAATCACTACAGTGAAGCTGACACTATTTAATTGAATGACTATTAAATGTAGTAAATTATAACAGCTTGTCTATATGGATAAAGGAATGTATACCTTGCTCTCGTTATTAATTTAAATAATCCATTATCTATTAATAAAATACTTGATTTTGTCTTGATTTTGTCTTGATTCTGTCTTGATTCAATTTCAATGAAATGTTACTGAGACAAAATCTATGCACCTGAACATCATGAGTTGGTAGCCATTCTTATTTTTGGAAATTTATGCTCATCTTTTGGTCTTAGAGTATCTTGTTTTATTTGTGAACATTGGTAACTTTGTCTTTGCCTTAATGCAGCATTACTTTGACTTACTCTCAACCCCTTATGCTTTTGTTTTTCCTTTAATAATCTTGTGGCTTCTCTAGCCGATATTATCGTTTGTGCTGCTATTGTCACCTTATTTTCTACCTCTACTGGTGGCAGATTCAATGTAGGTCTATCAACAGCTTCATGTCCTTTATCCTCCTTTTGCGAATCTAGAACAAGAACTGGCATCATTATTGAGAGACCTGGGGATAATCTTCTTTGCATATTCTCTGCCACTAACTCCAGGCTATGACCAGTTCTTATATGGTGTCTATATAATTTTTCAGGAGAAAAAGATGATAGAGCACTCGGGCTAGGAACTGCTCTCTCTACTTCAATATCACTTTTAGGGGAGAAAACATTAGGACTAGTCAGTGGCCTCTCTCTTAGAATATCTCTTTTAGGAGAGAAAGCATTAGGACTAGTCAGTGGTCTCATACTATCTTTCTCCTGCACTGAAGAAAGTGCTATATCAGTTATGTTCAACAATAATTGTTCTTTCATCGTTTCAAAAACATTGCGCTCAAAGAGATCTTTATTTTTTCCACACACACGTAAATAGTACTTCACTACCTGAACAAGCTCCTTAACTTCAAAAGAATTAAGGGATGCCAGTAAAACATCTGCCAAAGTATACTGGTTGATCTTACCTTCTTTAAAATAATCAAATAATGTTCTAACAGTTGAGATAGAGTTGGCTCTAAACTCTTCTCCTAGCATACGGTTATTACATATATTCTCCCCATTTATATAGACATCGATAACGATACTATTCATATGTAATGGATAACGGTTCATTTCCACAAGGATATCTTCTGGTATATCTACCCTTAAAGATATAAAACTCTTCATACTAGATAAAACAGTACTTATTGCTATTGCTTTTTGAGTAGGGCTTGCATGAGGATTATTTTCTATTATATTAGAAATAATTTCTTTATCTGGTACAGAATCTTTGAGTCTAAAAAGTGCAAGAATTAAGTTCACATTAATTTCAAAGTAATCTGGTTGACAAATAGAACATGCAAGTAATATCGCTTTATTTGAAATTGTCACTCCGTTATAAATAAGAACTTTTGCTATATCAAATTTTTTATCTATACACAAGGTCTCCATAATAGAATAACCATTGATTAAGAACACATTGAAACCCAAATAATCCCTTCTCAAAAGAGTTTTAACAAGCACGCTAGCCACTTCTGTATTAATATCATTTCTTAAAAGAACCATTTCAGGAATCGTATAGTTATAAGATACTTTATAGTTAATGTGCTTTGCATAAATCAAATACGCCTGTACTAAACCAAATGGAGCGGTGGAAAGCAAATGCTCTTCAGAAATATAGTTGCATCTTGACAGTCTCGACAATATTGAAACAAGAGGATCAGAGGACACACGTGTTATTGAGGACACACGTGTTATTGAGGACACACGTGTTATTAAAGTTGGAAAATTAATTGACACCTTACATCTGTTTTTAATAATAATCTGGACAAATTCAGTAAGAGGAATATTATTAAGCACTCTATCATTAAATGTGAACTCAGACATTCCCATCTCCTAAATATAATTTTTATATTACATTTTCAAACTAGCATAGCAACATCAGCACTGCCCACCAAATTATAAAACATCAGTATATATCGGCATAATTCCAAGCAGCGCATACTCATTATTTCAGAAACTTACTTGCTGTCTTCATAACCACAAGCAAACGTATCATTTATTTTTATATGAATAAATAGTTGAAATATCTTTTTATAATTTCATACTTAAAACAATATTAACAATATACTTTTGATGTATTTATACTTGCTTTTATAAATGATGAAATGAAATATTTTGATAGTGTTATATTGAATCGAGAAGAAAGGCATTTTCACCACTCAAAAAATATTTTACATTTATTGTCGACATGCTCATAAATGCATTTGAAAATATCAGACATTTCACATAAATAAGCTATAAGTCTCAAAAGTATTCATTGCTTATTTAACCTGAAACCACACTTTCACCTTATCAAGGTTATTATATCTTGGTTAATAACTAATGAGGCTTCATTGAAAAGGGATCGGCACCAGGTCGAGGTGGTGAAACAGGCGTGGGTCTGTCAGTTTTTAATGCTCCGTCATATTTTTTTCTAGATTCATCGTCAATTAAAATATCTTTGGCAGCAGTGGCTTTTTTAAAAAAATCTGTTGCTTCAGACTGTTCAGACTCTTGTAATTTATTAGTTTTATCTGGATGATTAGCTAAAGCTATTGTCTTATATGCTTTATTTATCTCTGTAGAGGACGCTGTATCACTAACATCTAGAACTGCATAAGCACTTTTATTATCAGCTAAAAATTCATTAAATTCAGCTGGAGTCGGTGGTTTAGGCGCAGCATTAGGATCATCTGGTGTCGGTGGTTTAGGCGCAGCATTTGAACCATCCATACCTAGTTGCCCGCCGGTTGCATTTATCACCTTATCCAAAGCAAACTTAGAAGCGTTATCTGCAGCACTTACTAGCATTTTTGATGCTGGTCCACCAGTTGCAGCTAAAATTGGGCTCAATGCTGTTAAAACCCCTCCATCAGTACCACCTAATGCTGCAGTAGCTAGTGGTAATCCTATCTGAATACCCGCAGTAACACATATTGGGGCTACTACCTGTAATACAGGAGCAACTAAGCGCCTCTCATCTTCTAATGCTTGTGCACTTAAAAATGTTGTTGATAGCACACCAAGTTTAAACATTTCAGGAAGGGTCTCTGCATCTTTTACCTTACTCATTAACATTTGATAATTTCCTACATAATTTTGGAAAGCTTCTACAACTTGACCTGCTTGTGGCACAACGCCAGGATTTACAGACTGTAACCCTTTAAACATATCAAGTTGATGAGGGGCATCAACCGGATTTGTTGGACTAAAGACTTCACCTACTTGTTTTTCAAATGTTGAGTTGTGCTGCACTAAAGCCCCATTAACCCCGTTAAGAGCTTGCCCTAGTTCTTCTGGGCTAGTGTGCTGATTAATTCCTTGGCTAATGTCGCCAACAGTATTCCCAAGGTCAGTTCCTCCCAGCCCTTGAACCAAACCATCCAAACTCTGCTTGACTGTGTCGTTAAGCCCATGACTACCAAATGCAGCATCAGCTCCAGACATAACTAAAGGAGCTGCCTCCTTGACTCCTTGACCTAAAATATCACTCGATGGACCACCATATTCTATAGCTTTATCCATTATAGATGGCATAGTTGGGGCTGAAGCACCTCCTTTAGATTGAGCTTTAGAAGCAGCCCCATCAAGAGCCTTAACTCCCACGTCATGAAAAGAACCAACTGCTTCAGAAGATAAATTTTGCACTAGAGGACTCACGGCAGAAGACAGCTGTTTTACCATTCCACCAGTAGGGATCCCCTGGCTTTCTAATACATCATCTACCATACCTGCTGCCATAGGTAATGCTTCTGTTACCGCCATTCTAACGACTTGCTGCTCAATAGCTTTTTGTAATGGCTCAACTACATGATATGCCTGGCTAAAAACACCCAATCCTGCTTTTCCTATACTTTGGATATTCTCTAAAATAGGTGCACATTTCTGTCCAATATCACTATCACCACTAATGTTGGCAACATTTAACATTGTATTGCCGAATTCAAATAATGAGCGCATAACTCCATCTGGGGTTACATCACTGGTTATTCCCTCTAAGGCAGAAACACCACTCCCACCATGTAATCCAGATTCAAAGTCTGATAAATGCTGTAATAACTTTGGGGCAAATGTTGTATTAAAGTCTTCAACTGATACCGGACTTGGTAGTTCGGCCATTTCTTGACTAAAAGCAGTTCCATTTAAGGATGAGCCCAAATGCCCTACAGCATCAGAGATTGAAACCATTGCTCCTTCAACATCCACAAAATCTAAATCATCGCCTGGCATTGGCATAATTATCTCCACTTTTTCATCATCGATTATACTAATTATAGAAATCTATTTAAGATTTGTGGTTGTTTTTTTTCAGACCTACCACAAACAAAAAGGAATTATCTAGATTTAACAATTTAAAATAGCAGATGAAAATCTACATAAGATGATTTTATAGTTATAACTGTAGCTCCTTACAAATTTCCAATACTATGAACTAACTTTATACATACATAATTTTTTAATGGGTTAAATGATGCCTGTAAACCATTTTGATGAATTTTTATCTGATAATAAAAGTGCTTATGTAGTTCTTGGGATAAGTGAAACAGCATCCCCTACAGATATAGCTAAAGCGTATAAAAAAATAGCTCTCAAGTGTCACCCAGATAGAACTATTAAATTAACAGAGCCCAAACAACGATCTGAAGCAGAAGATTTTTTTAAAAAAGCAAATAACGCCAAGGAGATCTTACTAGACGATGACTCCAGAAAAAATTATGACCGAGCATTAAATGTTGATAAAGCCAAACCCGCTTTCACCCCTCAGGATGTCTCACAAGAAGAGCATGATAAAAGAAAAAATAAAGAACAAAAAAAATACAGACAACATAAACATGAAGATAATAAAAGATATAAAAAAGAAGAGCATAGAAAACGAAAACATGAAGAAAATGTCAAACAACAAGGAATGGCACCTCAAAGTATAGAAGAACAATTTGAACAAGAGCTGCAAAAAATATTACTATCACTAAGTGAGCAAATCCATGGAGCTGGAAATTCTATTAACACCTTTCTTAACAAGGATAACATTCTTCATTGCACTGAAGATTTAATAAATGATTTTTTTGGTTTTAAAGATACTCTCCATGCTACATTCAATGAAATTAGCGGTTGTGCAACAAGAAGAAAAGACTACCAAGTAGTAATAGATTCACTGTTTGATCTTGGCCAATCTGCAGCTGATATATATGATTTTCACAACAAAGAACTTAACAGATATCCTAGCATTAATAAATTTATAAACAAATGCATCCATGCGGTTAAAGCCTTTCTTGATATTATTACTGGTGGTATATTCTTAAGCTTGTTCTCTTCTCCTCAAAAAACTGTTTTCACTTCGGGAAGCAATGTCGATGGCAAAACTAAGCCAGTTACTTTTAAAGATACTTACAGGACGCAGTCAGGCAATAAAAACCCAAGGACCAATGATGCCCCTCCATCAAAGCTATAAATCTGCTTACTTTTAAAAAATGTTGTTTCTCCTAAAGACAAATAATCCTGCTTAATAAAAGTAAGTTTTAAATCATACCTATTTTATACAAAATAAGTGTAGTTGCACTCCTTTATGGTTAATATAGATGCTATCATGCCACGCAAGTATAGTTATTTAAATGTAATAATTGAGTAAATTATGATCCTTGAAAAAATTCTATTAGGTGTATCACTAGCAGCGCCAATTGGTCCTGTAAGTGTCGAAGTTATCCGTCGAGGGCTAGCACATGGATTTATTGCTGCATTCATGATTTGTGTTGGTGCAACAATGGGTGATGGTATTTTCCTGATCAGTGCATATTTTGGATTAAACACAATAGCTTCTAACCCTATAATAATAAGTGTCCTTGGTTTAGTTGGAGCAAGTCTTCTTTTTTATATTGGAATTGGCAGTATTAAAAATAGAAATAAGTTGAACTCTTTATCTAAAGCTAGTGATAAGAAAGGAGTGTTTTCAAGCATTCTTTTAGGATTTAGTCTTGCCCTTATAAACCCAATGAGTTTAGTATTTTGGGTTGGAATTTTTGCAGCATCTATGGCCTCAAGTGATGATAAAAGCTTTCTACCCAATTTATTAATACTAGCAGGAGTGCTGCTCTGGAGTTTCACACTATCTAGTATTGTGGCCACCAGCAAACACTTATTAAATAAAAAAGTTATAAGCTACATATCAATTTTTTCAGGAATATTGCTAATCAGTTATGGTGCGCGTTTCGGCTATAATGCTCTGAAAACCATAATCTCAGCACTACTGTAAAACAAGCAATTTTCCAGATAAGTTCATGGTAATTATAGTGAGCTTAGTATAAATAAAGATACCACACAGATCATACCACCCAGCCAAGATAGACTACGTAAACAAGATTTATCACTAATATAAAAGATACCATGCAACAATCTACAGATCACAAAACTTATAGCTATTTTATTTAGTAAATCTTGAGCAACCAAATGTTGATGGGCTATAATTACAGCTACCCCAAAAGGTGCAAAAGCCTCAAAGGCATTTTGTTGTGCCCAATGAGCTCGCCTACGCCATCCCTGTAAATTTTCTAAAAAAGCTCTAGGATTATTATTATCAAAATTTCTTGCTCCTGCTTTTGCTGTAATAGTGAAGACATAAGGCATAATTATAGCAATTAGCACACACCAGTAAGCATACGTCATTTTAAATTCCTTATTTAATATCTAAATCACTATTATTTTAAGATTTTTTAAGAATCAACAATAGATTATCTCTAAAGATTATATATCGTTCTCTATTTTTATTAAAATCTCCATGCCCAGCTCTTGAAGCAGACCTATACTGAATCATCCCATCTTCCATATCTATATATATTTCAACATCATCAATAAACCCTAACTTAGTTTTTGCAATAACTTTGATATAGCCATTATCAATACTATCAATTTCCATATTCTTTGTACTATATACAGCTTGCTTCACTGCAGTAAGAACTTTTTCAAGACTATAACTTAAATTAAAACTAAGGGGCTCAATTTTGAAATTCGGTATTGCGGCTGAAGTTGATACACAATTTGGTTTTCCTGGGCATCCTGATAACTTGCCTTCAATCAATCCCATGCTTTGCGGTATGCTATTTTGTTTATATAGCTTGAAAATTAAGCCAAATAGAACAAGGAAAATTATTACAATTATAACCTTCAAAACAAACCTACCTTTTTAAATTTAAAATAATCTCTCATATTAACCATTTAGAATGGATAAGACCTCTGTTGCATCTCGATTGAAATAATTAACTAACTATTCATATATCAAGGATACAATATCTTCAGTTTTAAAGGCAAGTAATTATAAAATCTAAATCTATCATCCTAAGATGATATTGCTTATTCTAAGTTATATTGTTGATCGTTGATGCATATATTAACTTTGTGTAAAAGCTTGAAATGCCTTGATATATCAGCATAGAAATAATATTAGATTAATTGTTACCTTAATGTGCCCGTGATGTAAATAATGATATAATAGATTTTAAGGATAAGCGTCGCCTATTGAAACTAAACTATATTTTGTAAGGAGGATAATCTGAAGAGTCTAAAAATAATAATATTCATTTGTATATCATTATTAAGTCCACACATCTATGCTGCTGAAGAGCAAATAATTCCTGGAATTGTGATCGTTATAAATGGCCCTTCTGCTTCTGGTAAAAGTTCAATTCAAAAGAAAATTCAGGAAAATTTTGATGAGCCCTACTTGGCACTGGGAATTGATTCGTTATTTGACAATCCTTTACCAGATTATTATGGATTGAAAGGAGTGCATCCCAAAGGTAGTTTTGCAGAAAAAGACATCCGATATATTGAAGTAGAAAAAATTGATGGGCAAAATTCCATTAAATTATATATTGGTCCAATAGGTAGGAAAGTAATAAGTGGCATGCATTACTCTATTGCTGCATATGCTAAGCAAGGCAATAATGTTGTTGTAGATTACATTTCTTACGAAAAAGATTGGCCACGAGAGCTAGAGAAAGCATTAAGTGGTGTACAAGTATATTATATTGGAATTAAATATCCTCTAGAAATAATCGAAGCAAGAGAGTCAAAACGAGCAACATCTCCTGTTGGACATGCAAGAAGTCATTTCACCTCTGTTCATGAAGGTTTTAAATATGATCTGATTATAGATGACCATGAACTATCGGCAGAAAAAATCTCTTTGTTAATAAAGGAAATTGTAGTAAAAAGAGAAAAACGAATATAAATAAAGGAAAACACTTTGAGTATTTCTCATAATTTACCTAAGGGAGACAACACATATTTGTCCATCCCCAAAATTAGCGATATGGATGAATTTCTATATTCCGTTAAAGATAGTATTGATCTGCATTATCCTTGGGTCGAAGCCCCTTATAATGAAGATAAATATAACCAATATATTAAGCGCATCAATTTTGAATCACACATCGGATTTTTCATTAATGTGGTTGACTGTCCATAACTCAATAAGACTGTTTACAGTGCCACGATAGAGCAAGGGACTGAGGGGGCATCCCAAGGTATCTACATCCAAATTATCGTTTACAAACAATATTAATCCTCCGTTTGTGGTCTGGTCAACAAGAGCTTTATACAAGCTCGTTCCCTTTAGGGACGAGTAGTTGACGTAGTGAAATATTATCATCACCGGTGGTTAAGTATGCATATCCTTCTGTTTGAAGCTCGAGTCTCATTCCTATTATTTCTGTATAAAACTCAACGCATAATTTAAGATTGTTTACTTGTAAGGCGACATGCCTTAGGCCTAATGTTTTTGGCATTATAAGCTCCTGAAATAATTCCTATGCACGCCTATGGCTAGCATTCACTTATAATTTTTCCTCAACCTCATCATTAGATGGGAAGTTGGGGCCAGCTTGTAATAAACCTAGGAAAAAGTTCTCTGATTTCTCTTTAAAAAAATGGGGGCTAAGCCCCCATTTACTAATCAACTCAAATCTTAAGTTTATGCACAAGTTGTAAGCCTAGCTGTTACTGCTAATAACAACAAAGCTACAATGTTCACAATCTTAACTAATGGGTTTACAGCCGGACCTGCTGTATCTTTGTACGGATCACCAACTGTATCACCGGTAATGGCAGCTTTATGTGCTTCAGATCCTTTACCTCCATGGTGGTCATCTTCAATATATTTTTTTGCATTATCCCATGCACCACCCCCAGAAGTCATTGATATAGCCACAAAAACTCCGGTAACAATACTTCCCATTAATATTGCACCAAGAGTACTAAATGCAGCTGAATAGCCAGATACAGATTTAACAGCCATAAAAACTATAATCGGTGATAAGACCGGTAATAGTGATGGCAAGAACATTTCTTTAATTGCGACCTTGGTTAAAAGATCAACAGCAGCACCATATTCAGGTTTAGCTTTACCTTCCATAATGCCTTTTATACTCTTGAATTGACGACGCACTTCATTCACTACTTGACCACCCGCTCTGCCTACAGCCATCATTGCCATAGCAGAAAACAAATAAGGTAATAACCCGCCGATAAACAAACCAACAATAACGTATGGGTTTTGCAAACTGAAATCAACATTTACATTTGGAAAGTAATGTCTCAAATCTTCAGTATATGCAGCAAACAATACTAATGATGCTAATGCAGCTGAGCCAATGGCATAGCCTTTAGTTACAGCTTTTGTTGTATTTCCAACCGCATCCAATGCATCAGTTGTTTTGCGGACACTTGCATCTTGGTGTGACATTTCTGCAATACCACCAGCATTATCCGTTACTGGACCATATGCATCTAAAGCTACAATCATACCCGCTAAAGCCAACATACTGCTTGCAGCAATTGCTATCCCGTATAAACCACACTGATTATATGCATATAAAATTGCAAAGCAGATAACAATTACCGGCAATGCAGTAGCTTCTAATGATATGGCTAATCCTTGGATCACATTAGTACCATGACCTGTAGTTGATGCCTGAGCAATACTTTTGACAGGACGAAATGAAGTGGATGTATAGTATTCAGTTACCCAAACCAATAATCCTGTTACAACCAGTCCAGTGATCGCACAACACATTAGATTTTTAACAGGAAAGGTTTCCCCACTAATTAATAAGTTCCCATCCATTCCAAATGAATAATCTGTTACATAGTAAATAAGCACTGCAGAAATAACTGATGTTACAGCTAACCCTTTGTACAATGCATTCATTATGTTATTACTAGCACCAAGTCGTACAAAACATGTACCAATAACTGAACCAATAATACATACAGCACCAATTAGTAATGGATATAACATTAAAGCTTCTTTCATATCTGGAGTTGCAAATAATCCACCTAGAACCATAGTGGCAACTAAGGTAACTACATATGTCTCAAATAAGTCTGCAGCCATACCAGCGCAATCTCCAACGTTGTCTCCAACATTATCTGCAATTACAGCAGGATTGCGTGGATCATCTTCAGGAATTCCTAATTCAAGCTTTCCTACTAAATCAGCACCAACATCAGCACCTTTAGTAAAGATACCACCGCCTAAACGTGCAAATATTGATATTAATGAAGCTCCAAAACTTAAAGATATCAAAGCTTCTATAATTCCACGTTCTGAGACCCCCCAGTATTTTAATGCAAAATAATAAATTGTTATTCCAAGCAATCCAAGTCCAACAACTAGCATTCCGGTAACGGCGCCGGATCTAAATGCAACTTTTAAAGCTGGAGCTAATCCTTCCTTTGCAGCTTCAGCTGTTCTAACATTAGCTCGAACAGAAACTCCCATACCAATATAACCAGCCAGACTGGATAGTAATGCACCAATGATAAATCCTACTGCTGCATAGGTGTCAATGAATTGAAATAGCAAATAGGTTATAACTAAGCCAACCACTGCTATTGTTTTATACTGCCTGTTTAGGTAAGCATTTGCCCCCTCTTGTATTGCATCAGCTATCTCTGCCATTTTTTTATCCGTGACAGGAATAGATATGATCTGCTTGATCGTGATAAATCCATACAGCATTGCCAGCACACCACTAGCAATGATGAAAGTTTGAACAGTTTCCATGAAATCCTCTCTAATTAAAACCTTGTTTTAGCCAAGGCTAACTATGCGTTTAATTATTGTCAACTTAATTCCCTAGCTTGATCTTGTTATAGTTAGAATATACGATGGTTATATAGCAGGATTTAGTTTATGGATGAATTGAGCCTTTTAAATACTTTTTATGAATATGGGCTAGAATTACTGGTAGCTTTAGAGTTTTTATCTCTAAGCATTGGTGTTGTTGCTGTTTATTCTGCAAAGAAAGGAAATATTTATAGCTGTATTTTATTATATTTCATCAGTTCATTAAGTATTTGGGTAGCTTGGCAATCTCCTACTGCAATTATTTCAATTACAATTTTGTTTTCAGTTTGCTTGCTTATGTACCTTGAGGGAAGATATACGAATACTCATATTGACCTTACGAATGGAAATAAGATTGCAACTCTATCTTATGCAAAAGGTTTGCTATGGGTAATGTTATTTTTTAGTGTTTTGGCAACTTTTTTACTTAGAGTCTCTGAAATTAAATCTTTGTTGCTACTTGCTCACATGTAGGATTGGTAACTAACAACGTATTAATTTCTGTTCTTTAACTAAATGTTTAGTAAAAAATACGAAATCGTAGTCACTACAACAGCAATAATTACTAATAAAGCCATACCATCAACAAAATCGTCACTACATGCTTTCTTACATTTAGGCATTGCCAGTTATCCCTATCAACCTTCAATAACATCATTATGCTATAGTTGAGACTCTTTTTGTACTAGGCTTTGAACAAATTTAGCCTCAGCCACTGAAATTGAACATGAACGCAGCACTTCATCTAGTGTGCCTCCTTTTTGAAATATCATTGTGGCTTGCTGGTAATTGTCTAGAGCCGGCTGCCTCACCTTCATTTTATGAATTTTGTCATCACATGAAGATGCAAATCCTTCAAGTTTTGCTAAATGTTTGCCTAAATTATTAATTTCTTCAGCATACAAATTATTTAGCTTTGCTTGTTTTTGTATACCATCTTTATAATTAACAATTTTTTCCTCAAGGTAGATAACTTTTCTTTTAAAAAAGAGAAATCCGAAGCTAAAGATTAATAGTAAACTAGATAGCAAACCATAAAAAAGTATACTACTCATTATTCATCACTCATTTGGTTTAACTTTGCTCGTTTCAAATATTGTTTCAAGATCTAAAAATATAACCAGTCTTCCAGATTTATTACTTACTCCACAGATATAGCAATTTGGATCTTTCCCTCCAACTGGTGGCGGAGGCTCCATTTCAGCACGAGATAAATATACGACCTCAGTTACAGCATCAACAAACAAACCAAATGTTTGATCGTTACATTCAACAATTACTATTCGTGACTGCTCATGATCTGATGTAGCCTCAAGACCCATTTTAATTCTAGTATCAATAACAGTTACAACATTTCCTCTAAGATTTATTATGCCCATAACCTCATCAGGTGCTCCAGGCACTGGCGCAACATCAGTTAATCGCAAAACCTCTTGCACTTGCATAACATTAACCCCGTAGGTTTCTCCTGCAAGATTAAATGTAACCCATTGTAGTATTTCATCACCAGAGTCATCTGCCTGCCCATTTGCGTCAGCCATAGAAATTCTCGTTTTTTGACAATCCATCATAGAGAGTATAGGACATGGCTACTAAACCGACACTTGCCCATATCACAGCAATTGACTCTAAGCTTTCAAGGAAATTAATCAATTAACTGTATTCTTCCAATTGCTATGTTTGCTTATTGAAAGGACAACTATAACGTGTACAAACTTGAAAATAAAAGTAAGTACACCTTAATTATCAATATTGCTCTTACCTTTAAATACAAATTTATCGATATATCGCCCACACCCAGACATACGCTCAACTATACCGTACATATGTCATGCTGCAAACCAGGAATCAATGATGAAGATTATTCAATTAGCTTTAAGTAGTATTGTAATAGTTCTGCCAGTAGCTACATCTGCACAGAGCGTAACTCAAAGTACAACTAATTATGAAATATTGACAAGCCAAGGTATTGTTCTAGAGTCAAATTCTCATAGTTTATTAATAAAGGAAGAAACTCTTTATACCGATTGTACAAGGGTGCCTCCTGAGCGCAGGGATAACTGCGAGAGAAAAAATGAATGAGGTATTATAAATTAATAGAATATTACACAGAACTTTATATTCAAAGTTCTGTGTATATTTAAAAGTAGTTAACGTTACACCTTATGGGCTTATATTATCTATACACACTTATTGGAAGGACACGCTCACAATACTTCAACATTATTAAAACATGGAGTTAACATTATGCTGTATGTGTTTATATTATCTATGCACTCTTATAAGCAATTATTCAAGTATGAATAGATATTAATGTAAGGTTGATCAGGAGTCTGGTCAATATAGATTATGGTACAAAAAATCACATATCCACAAAAAGCAGTATTAAAGTATTCAGCTAATTGGTTTTCCTAACCAGAGTCATATTTTTCAAGGAATTTCTGGAATATTTACCTCTAATTCACTTTCAGGAATTTCTGGAATAATTTTTTTGATACCTTGACGTGAAAATTTAACAGATCCATCTTTTTGTTTAACTGCTTCTATTGCATTTCCCTCTGGGATAACTTCAACATCCCCTTGATTTAATACCTCATCTACCAACTCAGGTAGTATAAATATATTTTCTTCTTCTATATTTACTTCATGTTGAATATTTTTCAACTCTTCAAGTCTATGACTCTTTTTTTCAATAATAAATGTCACCCTTCTATTATTTTTCCGTCCAAGATCTGTTCCATTTGTATCTATAGGGAAATTAGAACCAAAAGCCATAGCGGACAATTGCTTTATATCAACACCTAATTCCACTAGTTTTCTGATTACCACAGTTGCTCTTGTTGATGACAACTCCCAATTAGATGGATATAATTCGGTAGATATAGGATTATTGTCTGTATAACCTTCTACTATTATAAAGTTTGATATTTTTTTGAAAACATTTGCCAAGTCAAACATTATTTTTTCAGCTTCTCTTTTTAAAGAAGCTCCTCCTTCATAAAATAACACACTGGATTTTATTTCAATTTCAATATAATCCTGTTGTCGTTTCATATTAACACGGCCATCCCTAATTAAACCTTTAAAAGATAATTCCACTTCTTTTTCAAGCAAATTCAATGGTATCTCTTGAGAATATACATGTTGATCCGTTGGGTTATTTACGGTGTTGTTCTCAACACTTAAGTCTCCGGAATCATCTTTAGATAAAAACTTTGTTAGTTTACCAATATTCAATGGTGACACACTCTTCATTGGACTATCAAAAGTAGCCTCTAAAGATTCACTGAATTTCTTATACTTACCTTCACTAACTGATGATACAGAATACATAACAACAAAAAAAGCAAATAGCAATGTAATGAAGTCAGCATATGAAATCAACCATCTGGAATTAGAAGTATTATTATTTTTTTTGTTTCTATGTGATTTTCTCACTACAAGTTATACCCTTCCAGTTTATTTTTAATGTAAACTACATCCTCTCCCCTGGAAATACCTACAAGTCCTTCAATAACCATTTCTTTCGCTGTGTATGTTCGGCCAATGTGATATCTTAATTTATTAGCTACTGGAATGAATAATAAATTTGCAAACCCTACACCATAAACAGTTGAAACAAATGCTGTAGCTATTCCAGGTCCTAATAGTGAGGGATCACTCAAGTTATCCATTACATGAATCAATCCTAATACTGCTCCAACAATACCTATTGTTGGTGAATAACCTCCCATACTTTCAAAAACAGCAGCTGTTTTTTCTTGTTGTTCAATATGTACTTCTGCATGAATTTCTAACAAGCTTTTAATATGATTAGGCTCTATCCCATCGACTAAAAGTTCTAATCCTTTCCGAGTAAATGGATCTTTTTCAATTTCCAACGTTGATTCAAGACCTAATAATCCACGTTTTCTGGCAATTGTACACCAAAGCGCTATTTTATCTATCAAATTATTTTTGTTATAGCTTGGAGGAATAAGGATCCAAGATGACATCCGTATTGCTAATATAACAATCCTTGTTGGTGTTTCAGCTAGCGTTGCCCCAACAGAGCCGCCCATAACAATAATAAATGCTGGCAAATTAATTAAAGAAGTTAAAGCTCCGCCTTCAAGCAATAACCCTGAAACAATTGCCGCAATAGAAAAAAACACTCCTAATATAGTCAATAAATCCATCTAATCACCAATTTCAATAAGTCTTGTTCCTATATAAGCATCACTATAAATCCTATCAAATTCACCAGAATTTTTAATAGACATAACCATTCCGGAAACAGCACAAGATTCTATGCTTTGCAGCCATACATTACCGCCATTATCTCTTATATCCTTAGCACCATTTAAACCATCACCTCCCATCCCAGTTAATATTATACCTAGCAAATTTTCTTTGAAGTTTTTAGCAGCCGAACTCATGGCTAAATCAATATTTGGTTGATATATGCATTCATCATCAGCTTTAACTACCTGACATTTGTTTTTCCTAAATTCAACATTCATACCGCCTGGAGAAATATATATACTTGGGCCTAGCACTTTATCGTTTTCTAACACTTCAATAGGCAATTTAATCTTTGCTGATATACGTTCAACATAATGTGGAACAAATTCTCTCGGCATATGCATAACCACTAGAATAGGAATAGCAAAATTTTCTGGTAAACTAGATAGTATACTCTCAACAACCATGGGCCCACCGGTAGAGGCACCTATAACAACTAACTTATAATTCTTGCCTTTTAGCTTCTTGCTTTTATCATCTGTGGTTGTATATTTAACTGCTTCTAGTTTAGCAACAGCGCGTATTTTTTTAATTACAACATCATGAGTAAGCTCTTTAACGTCTTTAGAAATAAAATCAATTGCTCCAGCTTGGAGAGCATCGAATGTATCAGATGCCCCTTCCATTGTATGAGCTGAAAGCATTATAATTGGTATATTTTTTCTTTTTATAACTCTGCGTACAACTTCAATGCCGTCCAAGAGTGGCATAGTAATGTCCATTGTTATTACATCTGGATTTAATTCCTCAATTTTATCTAAGGCATCAACGCCATTATCTGCGATACCAATTATTTCTATATCTTCAGCTGTTCCAATAATAGAAACCAATCGTTTAACAAAAAAACTAGAATCTTCCACAATCAGCAATCTTATTTTCTTTTTAAGCATGAGAAATCTTCTCTTTTAAAAAACTTTTAATTAACCCATGAACATCAATTATTATAGCAACTTTACCAGTGCCAGTAATGGTAACCCCTGAAAATCCAGGAGTATATTTCAATATTTCATTAAAAGGTTTTATTACAACCTCTTCCTGCCCAACTAATGAGTCTACTACAAAGGCCATTTGACTGTTATCATCATTAACGATGAGCACATGCCCAATATTGTTGGTATCTATTTTACTATTTGATTTATTAAACATGTTTGAAAGGCTACAAACTGGGATGGTTTTACCTCGATATATCAGAACTAAAGATCCGCTAACATGCTCTAGTGAACAAGCATTTTTATTTATAATTTCAACAACAGCTGATAACGGTATAGCATATACATTAGAATTAACATTAACCATAAGTGTAGGTAAAATTGCCAATGTAAGAGGGAGCTTTAATTTAAATGTTGTCCCGTGACCTTCTTTTGATGTAACCTGTAACTCACCATTTAAACTTTCAATTTTATTTTTGACTATATCCATACCAACACCTCGCCCAGATATATCAGTTACAACATCTGCTGTTGAAAATCCTGATGAAAAGATAAGCATATTGATTTTATTTTCATCTAAAATTTCTTCATCTTGAGCAATTATTTTTGCAGCCCTAGCTTTTTCTAAAACTTTCTTTTTATTGATTCCATGCCCATCATCAGAAATACTTATATATGCATGATCTCCTTGTTGCTCAGCTTTCAATTTAATTGTCCCGCGCTCATTCTTTTTAGCTGCAATTCTTTCCTCTTTAGTTTCAAGTCCATGATCAACAGCATTCCTTATTAAATGCACCATAGGCTCAGAAAGAGAATCTATTAACGACTTATCTAATTCTGTATTTTCACCTTCTATTTCAACGGTGACATCTTTATTTAGATTTTTAGCTAAATCACGAATAATTCTAGGGAATTTTCCAAATAATTTCTTAATTGATTGCATTCTTGTCTGCATAACAGATGTTTGAAGACTAGAGGTCACAACATCTAAGTTCATTATTGCCTCTAACATTAAATTATCTGATGACTCTTCCTTTAAATTCACCAATCTATTCCGCACTAACACTAACTCACCAACCATGTTCATAATGTCATCAAGTCTTGTTGCATCAATACGTATTGAGTTGTCAACCGCATTTTGGATGGATTTATTTGTACCTGTTGTTTGCGAATTGTTTTCTGACTCAACGACAAATGTATCTAACTCTTTCCCAGGTTTCACATCTTTAATATTTGTGGTTTCTTTTTTATCATTTTTGGCGACTATTTTTTTCTCTATCGGTTTTGCTGTAGCAACCTTTTTTGGATCGGTACTTTTTCCAACATAATCAGATTTCTTAGTATCATTTTTTTTCAGTGGTTCCTTTTTTTCAGGATCTTTCACATCTTTGCTGGCAGACTTTTCAGCAGCTTTAGAAGCTTTGGTAGCTTTGGTAGCTTCTTTCTGTTTTTTAACTTCTGAAATAATTTTATTTTTATCATAAGATTTTGTGGTTGGACCTTCACCCTCACCATATACAGCATCAAGCATCGCTAAAAACTCAGCATCTTTAATTTCATCATCCATGTTTACATTGGGAATAACTTTAATTGCTTTGTCATATGAGAAATCATTATAAGAAAAAACTTTAAATTCAGCCGGCATGCTCTTTGTGGCATCTTCAGAATTAGAGTCTTCTGCTTTTTCCGGTGCTAAGGTTTTACTTGTGCTAATCTCAGGTTCTGTTTTTTTGTTTTCATCCTCAAGGTCTGTTTTTTTATTTTCTTCCTTTTTAGGCTCAACTTTAGACTTAGAGTCATTAGGTTGTTTTAACTTTTCTAAAGTTTTTGCATTTTCTTTTGCTGATGCTTCAATAATTCCAGTCAACTCTTCAATATGTGAGGTATAATCTACATTAGGATACTGACCAGATTTAACTTCTTCAATCATCTTCACAACAGTATCATAAGAAGAGAGTATTATATCTATATCACTTTGTTTTAATATGATTTTTTTAGTTCTAACTAATGAAAAAACACTTTCAACTTTATGACACAACTCTACTATAGGCTTCAAATCTAAAAATCCAGCGCCCCCTTTTATTGTATGGAAACTTCTATAAAGCTCATTGATAGCCTCAATATGGCTAGGCTCTGATTCTATAGTTAGAAACAAATCAGTTAATTTAGACAACATATCATCTACTTCCAGTAGAAAATCTTGTAAAATTTCTTCATCTGCTTCTAGTTTCATAATTATATTCTACCTTGTTGTCTCAGACACACGTTTAAAAACTCTCTCAATTCTTGATAACAGCACCTCTGAATTAAATGGTTTTTTCAAGTAATCATTAATCCCAATGGTCATTGCATCTAAAATTATTTCTCTTTTAATATCCCCTGTAACAATCAATACTGGAATATTATTCAATAATGAATGCTGTCGTATTTTTCTAACAAAATCAGCACCAGAGACGTTAGGCATTACCCAATCAGTAATCAATAAATCGAATTTTCCGGTCTCAAGTTTTTTCAAGCCTGAATCACCATCATCTGCATCATCAGTATTTTCATACCCTAAGTCACGCAATAAATTTTTTATAATACGTCGCATTGTTGAAAAATCATCAACTATTAGAATTGAAATATCCTTACTTATAGTAGACATCAATGTTCTCTCCAATTATTCATTCTGGCTTTAATTCTAAACATTGCCTGGCTATGCAACTGACTGATACGTGATTCACTAACCCCTAGAACTTCTCCAACCTCTTTGAAGTTTAAATCTTCGTCATAATATAATGTTAATACTAATTTTTCTTTTTTAGGCAAATTACCGATCACATTCGTCAAATCTTTTTTTAGGTATGCACGCTGTGTTCTTTCTAAAGGACTCGTGCCACTCCCTACATTTTTTTCGGATATCATATCGGTAGTAATACCATATTCTTCGTACCCAAAAAGTCTAGCTCCTGTAGTATCAACAAGTAATTGATGATATTCATGCATTGAAATCCCCAATTGCTTCGCAACTTCAATATCGCGCGCATCTCTACCTGTATTATTTTCAATATCTTTAATTGCTTTTGTTATCATTCTGCTATTTTTATGAACTGACCTAGGAGTCCAATCCCCTTTTCTCACTTCATCTAACATGGCACCTCGAATTCTAATCCCTGCATATGTTTCAAAGCTAGCACCTTTATCATCTTTAAAGTTATTTGCGGCTTCAATTAATCCAATCATTCCAGACTGTATTAAATCTTCTATTTGAATATTTGATGGCAATCTGTTTAATAAATGATGCGCAATACGCTTTACCAACACAGAATGTTTTTTAACCATGCCAGTTAGATTTATTTTTTTTTCATATTGACTCATTTACTTTCTCTTTTCAATTTGAATTTGTTTCTCTAAGCAATGATCCTTCGCCTTTACTTGTACTTGCTCTATACATGATTTTCTTCGTTATATTAAGAATACATTTTGAAGCTTTCGCCTCTGGATATTTAAGAACATATGGCTCTTGTTGTTTTATAGCTTTAGCTACAAAGTTATCTCTCAATACATGACCAAAATATTTCAAATTTACATCCAAAAAGTTATCTGTAACTCTCACCAACGACTGGTATGTATTTTTAGCCTCCTGCTCTGAATTAACCATACTAGCTAAAAATGAAAAGGTATTGCGTTTTAATTTTATATTCATGGTTTTTATTAAGGAATATGCATCCATAATCGATGTTGGCTCATTACATACCACTACAAGTATATCTTGGCACAATCTCAACATATTCATTACTGTCGCACCAACACCAGAACTAGTATCAACAATAATTACATCATGATTATTTGAGCTTCTTTCAATATGGCTAATTATTGATAATACATCCGTACTTTTTAACTCCACAGTAGTGTTCCTAGCAATACCTGTAGGTAAAATGTCAAGTCGTGGCGATGCTTGAATTAAAACATCATCAATATCACATCGTCCAGATAACAAGTCCATAATGTTATTTTTTGATTCAACGCCTAGGAGCAGCTCAATATTACCCAAATTTATATCAGCATCTATTATTAGTGGCTTATAGCCTAGCTTTGCTAAACTTGATCCCAAGTTCACAGCTATATTACTTTTTCCAACCCCACCTTTACCTCCAGTAATTCCAACAACATATTTAAACTGCATTGTCTACCCCTATGTTTTTTAGTTCATTTTTATTGAAAAAAGATATTTCAGTGAACTTGTTTTTAATATGATGTTCTAATGTTTTTATCACTATTTCATCTTCATTTAACAAGTACATTGGTTTGGTTTTATCTTCATTATTTACAAAACCTAATATAGTTAATTTGTTTTTTATAGTCTGCTCTATTACATTTCCCATTTGGTCTGTCTCATCAATTTTTGTCAACACGACCCCGTCAATATGTATTTGTTCTTTTAATGATGTAATCAAATCATCCATGATGCTAGTTCTTGAATTTGCACTAAGCACTAAAACAACAATAACTTGATTGCGCAATATCTTAATTATTCTTTTTATATCTTGAATTGTTTCAGGTTTATTTTGTATATATTGTGATGTATCGAACAGTGTGGTTGTATTGGGTTTGCCGATAAAAGTCATATCTTCTTGAGTGGCCTTTGCAAGCTCAATGAAATTACAGTTCATAATCCCCGCATATCTTTTTAGAGATTCATGCTCAGCTATACAATTAGAAGGCATACCTACGACATTAATATTGTCCGGCAATTGTCTGGCAACTAACATCTTTATTAGTTTAATAATCGCGCTGGTTTTTCCAACACCACCTGGTCCAACAAATAAAACCTTCTTTCCTTGAATTATATCAATTAAACTTGTTGTATTAATATTTTGTTTTAACAGTTCCTTCAGCATTCCAAGATAATTATGAGCATTGACTGAGCTAGGTAATTTATTAATTATTTCATTAGCAAATGCCATTGAATAACCATTATTAACCATTTGTTTTAAAATCAATGATTTGACGGCAGAATCATTTTGATATTTATCTAAAATTAATTTGGGCAAATAGTGCTCTAAATATGCCTTTATACTATCTAACTCTCTAGCTAAATCATCAATTTTTTTACTACTTGGTATCTCTTCTATTTTCATAGTCGAGATCTCTTTATTTAAAATATCATCATTATGATTTAAAGACTCAGTAATCTGCGGAGTGTCTGCAACTAATCTATCGATAACCTCCCCATCACTATCCGTAGTATTTAATGCCGTAGCAACTATTAAATGTACCCGTGAATCTTTCTGCTCCTCGTGTAGAATATATGCATCTGAACCATATCTCTCTTTCACAATCCTAAGTGCTGTGGCCATATTATCTGCTGAAATCTTTATCTTTCTAATATTATTTTCCATTATGAGCTCCCAATAGTGCCGACAACTCTAATTTGTTTGTCATCTGGCACTTCTTGATACGATAAAACTGATAAATCTGATACTATACTGCGGGCAAATTTAGATACAAAAGCCCTAATTTGAGATGATACAAGCAGCACCATAGGGTTGCCATCAATTTCTTGTTTTTCAGCACACTGAGCAATACTTTGTCGCAACTTCTCAGCTAAACTAGGTTCTATTACAATGTCACCTTGTGAGCCCGCCTCTAGAGATTTTTGCAAAATTTGCTCTAATCCCGGTTCAAAAGTAATAACTGACAACTCTTGTGAAAATCCATTAATTTGCTGTATAATCATTGGTCCTAATCCTGAACGAACAGCTTCTGTTAACAATAATGGGTCTTGAGTTTTCTGACCAAAATCGGCTAGTATTTCTACGATTGTTTTGAAATCTTTGATCGGAACTTGCTCTCTTAGTAAATTTTGCAACACTTTAACTATTACTACTGGGGCTAAAGTTTTAGGGGTTAATTCCTCAACCAAAACACTACTGTTCTCTTTTAATTTATCTAGCATTTTATTGGTTTGCTCATGTCGTAATAATTTATAAGCATTTTTATTTATAACCTGACTTAAATGTGTTGCTAATACTGTGCTGGGATCTACAACTGTATAACCTAACGTTTGTGCGTTTTGCTTATCACTTTTATCAATCCAATATGCGTCCAATCCAAAAGATGGATCTTTTGCTTTTGTACTATTAGATAGTTCATCTAAAACTCCGCCAGGGTCTATTGCCATTTCTTTATCTGGGAACACTTTATCTTCAGCAGATGTTACTCCTGAGATAGAGATTCTGTAATTATTAGGTGGTAAATTTATATCATCGCATATATGTATTGTAGGAATTAAGAAACCCAGCTCTTGTGATATTTTGCGGCGAACCCCTTTTATTCTTTTCATCAATTCGCCACTGGTACTTTCATCTACTAATGAAATCAATTTATATCCAATTTCCAACTTGATATCATCAATTTCTTGGACATCATCCCAGGTTAGTTCCTTATCTTTAATCTGACCATTAACTGGTTCATCATCGGCATTACTATCATTTCCAGTAGAAACTTTATCACCAGGACTATTGATTTTATCTGAACTAGGAGTTTTTGAATTATCAAATATTTTATCCAAAACATTGTCACCATCTATTCCTCTAGCAACTAAAAACAAAACAACTGCTAAAGATATAAATGCTATATGTGGCATTCCAGGAACAATGCCAAACAACCCTAAAACTAAGGCGGAAATATAAAAAGGTTTTGAGTTGAATGATAGTTGATCAATGATTTCTGAGCCTATATCTTCATCACTAGCAACCCTAGTAACCATTATTGCTGCGGCTGTTGAAATTAAAAGTGATGGTATCTGTGCAACCAATCCATCACCGATAGTTAGTAGTGCATAATTTCTAGCTGCTATTTCAAAGCCTAAATCATGTTGCAACATACCTATAGCTATACCGCCAATGAGATTAATTATTAAGACTAGAATTCCTGCAATTGCATCACCTCTAACGAATTTACTAGCTCCATCCATAGAGCCATAAAAGTCTGCTTCCAATGATACTTCTTTTCTTGCTTTTTTAGCTTCCTCCTGAGTAAGAACACCAGCGTTTAAATCAGCATCAATTGACATTTGTTTGCCAGGCATAGCATCTAACGTAAATCGTGCAGAAACCTCAGATACACGTCCAGCTCCCTTGGTAATCACTACAAAATTTATTATAACTAGGATTGTAAAGACTACCAGACCTACTGCATAATTGCCTCCAATTACTACAGCACCGAATGACTCTATTACATTACCTGCAGCATGACCTCCCTCATGACCGTTAAGTAATACAACTCTAGTAGATGCAATATTTAAAGCCAAGCGAAATAATGTACCAAAAAGTAATACAGTTGGAAAAACGCCAAAATCCAGTGGTCTTTGTGTATATATTGACGCCAGCAATATTAATAAAGATAAAGCAATACTAAAAGTAAATAATATATCCAATAACAATGTGGGTATTGGCAAAACCATCATAGCAATTAATGCCACAATTGATATTGGCACTAAAGCTTCTTTTTTGAAAAAAACACTTATTCTATTAGACATCTACATTTCCAATTACTCTATTTTCTCTGTAATTCATCTGGTATTTCATACTTATAAGGTTTATTGGGATACTTCGATTTCCCAGATTTAAACATTTCAAGCTCATAGACATAGGCCAATACTTGAGCAACAGCAACATACAATCCCCCTGGAATTTCCCCACCTATATCTACATGGTAATACAAAGAACGTGCCAACGGTGGTGCTTCAACAAAAGTTACATTATGAGCCTTAGCAACTTTGTTAATCATTAACGCAATATTATCGAGCCCTTTAGCTACAACAATAGGAGCTTTACCATCATCTTGATCATACTTTATTGCGATAGCATAATGGGTTGGATTAGTTATAATCACATCAGCTTTAGGAACATCATTCATCATGCGTTTATTTTTCAACTCTTGTTGTTTCTTCCTGATTTGTCCTTTAACTTCAGGTTTACCTTCTTGGTCTTTAGATTCGTCTTTAACTTCCTGCTTAGTCATTTTTAATTTTTTAATATGATCAAATATTTGAAAAGGCACATCCACCATGGAAACTATAAATAGTGACATGCTGATAATTATCAACATACTAAACAAATCATTCATACCATCAGCAATTCCCTGCAAATAGCCATATGATTGCAATAGGTACAAATCATCTTTATAGGTGTTCAATGCTAAAGCAAACAAAGATATTATAAGAACAAATTTCAAAACAGATTTAACCAGTTCAACTATTGATTTAAGGGAAAACATTTTCTGCAACCCCTTTATTGGATTCATACGCTCAAGTTTGAACATTAAACTTTCAGCAGAGAAATGTATACCACCCATAAGCACAGAACCAACTAATGATGCTAAAACCATTAATGTCATAAATGGAATAAATTCATAAAAGATTGTAGTGAAAATCGTACCTACCATTTTCAACATCAAAACTGGATTATATATTTCTTCACGAGAAGCTGAAAATGACATTGAAAATACAAAGCGTACTTTTTCTATTATTGAACTAGAAAACACATAAAATAACAAGAAAGCTGACAATACAACAATAGCGGTACTTAAATCTTTCGAACGAAGTGATTGACCCTTTTTCTTCGAGTCCTCTTTTTTCTTGTCGGTAGGGTCTTCACTTTTTTCCTGGCCACTTTCTTCAGACATTCTCTTTAAACACCACCATTTTCAGAAAAGTAAAAGATTCAAACATGTTTGCTTGGAAATGACTCGCTATAATTGGAATCATCATGCCTGTAACTCCAAGGCCACAAACCATTGTGAATGGAAATCCAATAGAAAAAATATTCATTTGTGGAGCAGCTCTAGTCATAATAGCAAATGTAAAATTAACGGTTAATAGGCTGACTACTGCTGGCAAAGCTATTCTTAAAGCAGAAGAAAAAACCCAGCTACCAAGCAGTGTTACTTCTTTTGCCATACCACGAAGAGGTATCATCTCATCAATTTTAAATATATCAAAACTTTGTATTACCACCTGAATAATAAGCTGCAAGCCATCCATGCTAATAAAAAGAACACCCAGAAACATTAAGAATATTTGACTAATAATCGGCAGCGATGTATTTGACACAGGATCATTCATTTGTGCCATACTTAGTCCAGATTGCATACCAATTATTTCACCGGCTATAGTGAATACAGTGAAAACCAAATTAAATATAAGCCCAAACAGAGCACCAAGAACAAACTCTTTAGATAAAAGCAATATCAGAGATGCTCCCCATAAATCTCCACTAACGACAGGAACAGACAGAGATGCAATATATGTACATAACAATGTAAGTGTAAGTTTAATTCTAACAGGTATTAATTTAGTCCCAACCACAGGAGAAAGAATAAATGCCCCAGTAAGTCTGGTCATAATTAATATGTAAGTTGCAAATAACCCTTGAATATTCTCTATTTCCACAACATCAACCTATTAGTATATTTATATTACCAAACATATCATTAGTTAAGGCAAGTATCAGTTTTAATAGAAAAGGGGCGCATACAATAATTGTAAACATTGTTGTTAAAAGCCGTGGTATCAGGCTTAAAGTCTGCTCATTTATTTGTGTAGCAGCTTGAAATACGCTAACTAGCAATCCAACACATAATCCAGGTAATACTATAATAGCTACAGCAAGTATTACTGTATTCATACCATCAGTAAACATATCTATTATAACGCCAGCATCCATATTTTATCCAAAACTTGAGGCTAAAGTTCCCATGATCAGGGTCCAACCATCGACAAGGATGAAAACCATAATTTTAAACGGCAATGAAATAATCAATGGCGACAACATCATCATTCCCATCGCCATTAAGATACTTGCAACTATTAAATCTATAACCAAAAATGGTATAAACAACAATAATCCTATTTGAAATGCAGTTTTTATTTCACTAGTAATAAAGGCTGGAACCATGACACTTAAAGGAATACTTTCTCCTTTGGTCTCTAGAGCCCTTTCTATATCTACTGGAATTTTAGCAAGGTTAGCAAATAGTTCTAAATCTTCAAATCTAACTTGCTTGATCATGAACCCTTTTACTGGTGATTGTGCCGTCGACACAGCATCTGAAAAACTAACTTTCTCTTCCGTATATGGTATTATCGACTCTTCGTAAACTTGTGTCATCACTGGCGACATAACAAAAAATGTTAAAAACAATGACATTCCAATTAATATTTGATTACTAGGTGTTTGAGGCATCCCCATCGCCTGTCGTAACATCCCCAAAACAATAATCACTCGAGTAAAAGAAGTCATTGTTAACAATAATGCTGGCATCATTGTCATCAAAGTCATTAGCATTATTATTTGCAAACTAACTGAAAAAGTTTGGTCCTGCCCACTTGCATTAGTAACTTCTAAAAATGGTAAACCCCCATCAGCATAAGCATTCCCAGATATAGAAAGTAATATTACAATAAGCAGACGTATCATATAGCATCTCTCAAATTTGTAACTGAACCATCTTTAACTGATTGGTTTTTGGTTGTATAAACTACAGAGGATAACTCACATATAGGAGAAATGTTACTTTGAGTTATTCCAACCAACACTCTTTTATTATCAGCTCTGATCACGGCAATTTTATGTTTATTTCCTAAATACTTAGTGCTTTCAATATCTATTGTTATGCTGTTTTTATTAGTAACTTCTACTTGCCGCTTAAGAACAAGGAGAACAACTACTAAAAAAACAAATAATGCTGCAATAACTTCATAACTAAGATGCATCGCTTCCTCCTAATTGTTGTAACCTTTCAGCTTGACTTATAACATCTGTCAGCCTCAAACCAAATTTCTCATTAACCACAACCACTTCACCATGAGCAATTAAACGACCATTAACATAGACATCTAATGGATCACCGGCATATCTATCAAGCTCAACTACCGAGCCTTGACCAAGATTAAGTAAATTTTTAATAGGAATATTGGTACTACCAACCTCCATACTTAATTTTACCGGAATCTCCATAATTACATCTATATTACTTTTCCCACCTATTTGATTATCATTTCCACCATCAGTAAATTCTTCTAGATCTATCTTTTTCGGATCCTCACCTGATATTTCTTCATTATCACTCATTACTTTTATCATCCTTGTAACTAATTGGATTTAAAACTTTTAATGCATACAACCCATTTGATATACCTAGTAGTACCTGATGTGTTGGCACTCCTGAATTAATCATCACAGCTTTTTCAAGCATATTTATAGGAATAACATCCCCAACCTTGAATGCTACAATTTCTTTTAACAACAGTTCTTTGGTTGCAACAATTGCTTTTGCTGTCACTTCTGATTCTATAATTTCATGCTGTAATGCAGTCGCCCATTTAGAATCAAGATCATCGCTATCACTTTGGACTCCAGCATATAAAATGTCTCGTATTGGTTCAATTTTTCCGTATGGTATGGAAAAATGAAATTCACCTGATCCACCATCAAATTCAATTCTAAATTTATTTACTATAATTGTTTCGCTTGGACTTAGAATGTTAACCATTGATGGATTAACTTCAGCCCCAACCAATTCGAAATCTACTTCAACTGCTGATTTAAAGGCTTTCTTATATTCTTCAAAGAACATTTCCAACAATCTCATTATTATTCTATTTTCAGTTGGGGTAAAATCTCTTCCCTCGATCCTATGATAAAAGTTTCCTTCACCTCCGAAGTAATTATCAACAAACATATAAACCAATTTTGAATCCAAGACAAAAAGACTTTGTCCTCTTAATGGCTTCATTTTCACAACATTTATGCTTGTCGGTAAAAACAAGCTATTGGTATACTCAGAATACCTTAAAACTTCAATGCCTTGTGTTGAAACTTCTATAGTTTTACGCATGAACCCAAATAAGCTAGACCTCAAATGTCTAACAAATCTTTCATTTATCATTTCAAGTGTAGGCATCCTGCCACGAACTATTCGGTCATGAGAGAAGTCAAAAATCTGAGTACTTTCTTCGTCTTCCTCAAATTCCTCTTCATCATTTGCCCCTAACAAGGCATCTATTTCTTCCTGTGATAATATTTGGTCTGTTGACATATGATATTAGTCCATAACAAAACTTGTAAACAATATATTATTCACCCAACTTTTACCTGTTTCTCGCTTAAGAATTGTTTTAACTTTTTCTAAAGATTCAGAACGCAATTGCTCTTTGCCTTCAGGTGTTTTCAACTCATCAAAGGATCTACTGCTAAATAATACAACTAAATCATTTTTAATAAATGGTAGATTTTCTTCAATGTAATCTATGGCATCTGTATCCTTCATAACTAAGTCAACACTAACCCTTAAAAATTTAGCTTTCCTTGATGCAACAAAATTAACTGTAAATGGTGGTCTTATAGTATAAAAATAGCTTTGTTTTAATTTGGGGTTTATTTCTTCGCTAGATTCAACTGCATCGATGTTTTCATTTGATGTGTCTGTAGACTTCTCAGGTGACAGGAGAAACATCAGCAGGCCCACAACGCCACCAATGATAAATACAAATACTACTGAAGATATTATAATTATTTTTTTCAGGCCAAGTTCAGATTTCCCTGAACCTTCATTATCTTCACTATCTTCACTATCTTCATTGTTCTCATTTTTTCTTTTATCATCTGCCATGTTTCAGTCACCATATAAATTTACTATTTACATAAGTGCATAACATATGCCAATGATTACAACGTAATGATTTCATTGCTAATTTTCATCTTTCATTTATAACTTCGTCAATTTAATGACTCTTTCAAGCATAAAAATCAATGATGTTATCACTAATATTGATCACATGTTCACTACTTTCCTTTTCTTCAGCTTGTGCAATATGAGAACTACGGCCTCCTTTATTGTTATCATTATTTTGCTCTTCTCTATCTTGTGACGACACACTTACATCCACTAGATTCATCCCCTCATTTTGTATCAAATCTTTTAATTTAAATAAATTTGTCTCGATTACTTCTGAAACTCTACTTGTTGCACTAGTGAAAGACAACTTCAAGTCATTATCTGATTGCTCTACTCTAACTTTGATTGAACCTAACTCTCTAGGATTCATACTGATCTTTGCTTCTTTAGTTTTAGAATTTATAAGAACATGAACTTTTTGTGAAAATTCATCGCCCCATTTAGAATCACTAATATCACTTTTCATTTCTGCTGCACGTAATTGATTTAAATTACCAACTTCCAAATTACTTGCTTTTTCAAGCTGTATATTCTTAATTATGGCATCATTGTTAGTTGTTTTTTTTTCAGAGTCGATGTCTAACTCAACATCAGCTTCTTCAAATAATAGTTTATCTTTTTTATTGGTGGCTTTTTTTGACAACTCAAGCTCAGGATCCAACTTGGAAAGTCCTTCTTGGAGTTCAGTGTCTATATCAGAATTATTTAGATCTGTCTGTGCTGGAGGTTTCATTTGTAGGTCAGCAAATGCTAATTTTGACTTCTCAACATCATCAAGTTCTTCTTGCCTATCGAGTTCAGCATTAGCAACTAAGTCGGCAATATTTGATTCCTCATCCGGCCTATTATTGCCTTTATCTTGAGTCTCGCTATCCTCGCTTTCCTCTCTACTTTCATTGCTTTCATCTGTTTTATTACTTTCATTAACATCAGAATTACTGCTGTCTTCACTTTTAGAGGTGTTGTTTTTAGAGCTTACCTCTTTATTTAAAGTATCATTAAATGATTTTTTAGTTTCTTCGCTTTGGAAGGAGGGGATTTTATCCCCGCCTATTTTTTCTGATTTTATAGAACTTGCTGTTAGGTTATTTAAATTATCTAGCACAATTATAAGCCTTAGTTGAAAACCAAGATTATAATTGCAATTCACATACCATTATTTTAATTAGACAAATCTATTATGCGCTCATTTAACTCTTGAACCGGCCTATCATTAAATTCAAGACCAATTAGGTTTTTCAGCTTTTCAATTGTTTCTTTGCTAACTTTTAATCTTTCTGTGGCTACAACCCACTGAACACCTTCGGTGCATGGTGGAGTTGTAAAAGAGCCGTCATAGCTAAATAAAACATCTGTGATGTCTGCTGGAGCTAAGTCTCTAGGATTGATTATAAATGTTTTCTCACTATCAGCATGGTCAAGGAGTTGACTCAAGATAGGTGACTCTTGCTCACCCTCCGCTGCTTCCTCACCTAAAATGCCTAAAACACCATAACTGCCATCATCACTATGATGCACAAAATGTATTTCAAACGGAAAGCTTTTGCCATCTAAAGTATGTTCACTTTTTGAATGAAAATGAAGTTGAAGTAAGTGATATTTTTTCCCATCGACAACCATGAAATTCATTTTATTCAACGGATCTAAAGTATATTTAAGAGTATGTCCATTATTCTTATAGGAAAATATTCCATCTTGAAAATTAAGAGATATCTCTTTATCTACATTATATGTGCTTGTTTCAATGTTTACAGGTGACTGCTCTATACCTGATTGACAGTCCTCGTAATGTTTACCCCATGATTCTGGACCATTAACTTCGTATCCCCACTTATGCTTTGCATCATTAGCATACACAACTGAAAAACACATACATGAAATAAAAACCACAAACATCTTCTTAAGCATAATTCAACCTCATACTGACTGTTAAAAATTCATTCTATATTAAACATTTCATTTAAAATTTATTCTACATTAAACATTTCATCCAACTTAGTAACCACTAATATTTTCTTTACATCAGGGTTACAGTTTAAAATGCTTACATCTGCATCATCACCACCAGCAAATTCACGTAAACGTAACAGCATACCTAACGCCGAACTATCTAAATAGTCAGACCCTTCTAGGTCAACCACATACTTTCCTGGTGTTGGCTCCACATTTTCATAAGAGTTCTTAAATACTTCTAGAGCACTAAAGTCAAATCTACCTTGAACTTTAATTACTAGGGCATCACCTTCTAACTCTGAGCTAATAGACATATGTATCTCCTACAAACCTTCTCATTCATATAAACAGAGTATAGATAATGAAATTGAGTATTGTTCGACCTACGCTGTAATCATTAATGTTTTTTTATATTTCTCAAATGTGCATCAACACTGATTTCATCAGTATATTTCTGGTCTAGCTTGTTAAGTTCTTTTTCCTCATTATCGGTAATACTTTGAATGAGTTTTTCGTACTTATTATAATTAACATGCTCCCCTCTCCAAGAACATCGCAATGACTCTAGTCGTTCAGTAATAGTTGAGATCTTAATGCGTTGCTCATCAAGCATACTATTAAGTTTTTTCATAAAGGCATTATAGGAGGTTATGCTTAATAATGTTTTATTTTTATATGAAATGCTTTCATTAAATGAACGTCTATATTCATCAAGATAATTTTCTAGTAACTTAACACTTTCAGATTCTTTATTTAAATAATCTTGTGTTTGTGACACTTTCACTGACAGTTCATCAAGTTTACTTTTGTGTAATTTTTGTAATAATTTGTATGTCTTAACTTTATCCATTTACGATCCTGCAACTAACTCTCTTAAAAAATTAATCGCAACATCGCTATTACACTGTTCACTCACATCTTGCTGAAGAAAATTATTTATTTTATTTATATTTTTTATAGCTCTATCAATGTCTTTGTTAGTACCGATTGAGTATGCACCGATGTCAATAATATCTTTGTTTCGACTATAACATGTGTATATTTTTTTTATTTCTTTTGCTAAGGACTTATGTTCCGTATCAATAACTTGGTCCATTAACCTAGATATTGATTTCTCTATATCTATAGCGGGGAAATGTCCAACATCAGCTAAATTTCTGCTTAGTACAATATGTCCATCTAAAATTGCTCTACAAGCATCAACAATTGGATCATTATTATCATCACCTTCAGCTAAAACAGTAAATAATCCAGTAATTGACCCGGGACCACTTGATGTCCCGGCACGCTCAACTAAAGCTGGTATTTTTGTAAATACTGATGGAGGATAACCTTTTGTAGCTGGAGGCTCTCCCATAGCTAATGCTATTTCCCTTTGAGCTTGTGCAAATCTAGTTAATGAATCCATAATTAATAAAACTTTCTTTCCTTTTTCTCTAAAATATTCGGCTATTGCAAGCGATGTATAGGCGCCATACAATCTCTGTACTGGTGTGTAATCAGCTGGAGATGCCACTACAATAGAACGTTTTAATCCTTCAGCACCAAGGTTATCATTAATGAAGTCATTTACTTCACGGCCACGCTCTCCAATTAGACCTACAACAGTGACATCTGCTTTGACATTTCTTGCAATCATACCAATTAATACACTTTTTCCAACCCCACTACCAGCCATTAGACCAACACGCTGCCCTTCACCAATAGTTAAAAGCGAATTTATAGCTCGAACACCAACATCAATTGGCTTACTGATTTGTCGTCGACTCAAAGGATTATTAACTGGGCTAAAGATACTGCGTTCCTCTCCAATAATGTCAGGTAACCCATCTAGAGGATTACCAACGCCATCAATAATTCTACCCAACATTTGATCCGAAACCTTTATAGAAACCATTTTATTAAGTGGTTGAATTTTGCAATCTGGCTCAAGACCGAAAATGTTAGATAATGGCATTAAATATATTTTATCCTTATGGAACCCAGTTACCACAGCATTAAAGGTATCTCCTGATGCCCCAATGATTTTGCATTGTTCCCCTATTCGTGATTTAAAACCAGTACCCTCTAAGGTTAATCCAATGGACCTAGTTAATGTTCCATAAACTTTCATATCATCACTGCGATCAGAGATGTTTTTAATTTTATCGGTTAAATTATCTCTATTTAAAAAACTCACTACATACTCTCTGTGCTATACATGTGTTCAATAACCTTTTTTAATCTTTTATTAAGATCAATTTCAATAAAACTAAGTTCTGTTTTTATTTGACATTGCCCTGCCAACAATTCATTATCTTCTATTATCTCTATATGCTCATAATCGTCAAAATCCACAGATGTTTTGTCCAATATATCTATCATATGTTTATTTAAAATTATTTTTATTTTTTTAGTATCTTGAGGTAATTCTGTTAACGATATTCTTATCATTTCCTCCAAGTGAACCATATTACATTTTATTTCTTGTGTGAACAAATCATTAGTAACATCCTGAATCAACTTGATTACAGTACTTTCAACATCTCGACCAAACTCTGCGGCAGACTCATTAATTGTTTTCAGCAAGTTGGCTACTGTTTCGTTTTTATCTTTTTCACGCTTAAGTTCTTGGTTTACTCCATCAACAACACCGAGTTCATATGCTGATTTTTTAATTTTTTCAATATCGACAGATACTATTTCTGAACTTTTACTATTTTTATCTGACTTTGATGAATCCAACAAATTTTCTTCCACAGTTTTTGTAAAATCACTTAAGTCCGGGAATTTCCACTGTTTACATTTAGCACTATTATTTTTAAAAAAATCTATATCTTCATCCATTAGATCATTGCCTCGCCTCTACCACCTAAAGATATCTCACCAGCATCTTCCATTCTACGTGCTATTTCAATAATTTCTTTTTGTGCTTGCTCAACTTCACTAACTTTAACTGGGCCTTTAGCTTCTAAATCATCTGCAAGTAATTCAGCTGCTCGCTTAGACATATTATTAAACACCTTCTCTTTTATTGCAGTATCAGAGCCTTTAAGGGCTAAAATTAAACTTTCTGTTGATACTTCTCGCAATAATGCCTGAATGCCCCTATCATCTACATCAAGTAGATTATCAAACACAAACATTAAGTCTTGTATATCTTGGCTTAATTCTGGATCATGTTTTTTAATATCTTCTATAATATCTGTTTCCAATGATGTATCTAAATGATTCAATATATTAGCTGCACATTGAGTGCCCCCTATATATTTAGCCGACCCAGAGGCTGACTTCATTACTTCTTTTTCCATAATATCATTAAGTTCTTTTATTGCATTTGGCTGTACTGACTCTAACTTTGAAATTCGCATTAGAAGTTCACTTCTATTTCTTTGACCATCCATGTGACTAAAAACTTCAGCCGCCTGATCTGCATCTAAATAACTTAAGACAATTGCTTGGATCTGCGGGTGTTCAACTTTAATGATTTCTGCAATAGACTTTGGTTCCATCCATTTAAAACTATCAAGTCCTTTTGTATCTGCGCCAGTTAATATTCTATCTAGGACTGATTTGGCTTTGTCTTCGCCTAGTGCACCAACTACAACATCTTTAATATGAGCTTGAGCATCAATCCCGATACTTGTTTGACCTCCAACATCGTTAACAAATTCATGAATTACTGAGTCAACATCAGATTTATCAACATTGCTTAAACTTGACATTGCCACACCAAGTTTTTGAATTTGCTTGGGTGTTAAGTACTTAATAATTTCAGCTGCATCAGAATTTTCTAAATTCATTAAAAAAATAGCAGCTTTTTCCAGACCAGCCATGTTACTATTCATTATCTCTACCTATCCAATTCATTACCACTTGAGCGGCTTCTTTGCTATTGTCGTGTGCAAGTTCTTTCGCATGCTCTTTTATTTTCAAGACTTTCTCATCAGGTCCAGGTAACTGTAACATTTCATCTTTATCTTCAAGCTCTAATGAATTGCCTTGTGAACTAGAGTTTTTTGAATTCATTTCGTTAATATCATTTTTTTTGCTATTTATGATCCCATTTATTAATGGTTTAATAAATGACAACATTATTATAATTATTAAAACACCTGACAGTATTTGCTTCACTAAGGTTGTGAACCAATCCTGTTTATACATAGGTGTTTGTAAGTTAGGATCTTCAATCATTGGTGGCTGTTTAGCAAATGAGGAATTTATTACAGATATGGTATCACCTCTTTCAGCATTAAAACCTACAGCATCTTTAACTAAAGACTCAATACGACTAATCTCATCTGGGTCAATAGGAGTAAATGTTGGATTAGCATTTTGATCATATGAAACCTTATCATTGATAACAACTGCCGTGGTTACTCTCAGAACCTTACCTGTCATTTGTTTTGTATATTTAATAGATCGATCAACCTCATACTGCCGATTTGTTTGAATACGGTAATTTCCAGATGGCTCACTTTGCTCTGAAAAATCTTCATTTGTATCCTGAGAACTTCCAGATGATGTTGTTGCTGCTTTAGGGGGAGAATTTGATAATGCTCCAGGAACACCTCCAGATTGACCAGATCTTCCACCACCTTCTTGAGCAGTTGACTCTTTTCTTACTGCTGGGTTATCATGTTCGTAATTTTCACTGGTTATTTCATTGTAAGTGAAGTCGAGATCTGCATTCACAGAGGCCATAACAGCATTTTTCCCATAAATAGGCTCCAGCAATTTGAGAATTTTATGAGATAATTCAGATTCTCGCTGTTTAACATAGTCAAGCTGTTCAGTAGCTACGGCTCCATTTTCAGCTTTAGCTCCAGTTAACAAGTTACCTCTCTGATCTACCACAGAAACACTATTTTTATCTAATCCAGGTACACTAGCTGATACAAGATTTACTATACCCATTACCTGACCTCTATCTAGGATATAACCAGGAATAAGCTCAACCATTACGGCTGCAGAAGAAACAGATGATTTTCTAATAAAAGAACTTTGTTTGGCCATACCAAGATGAACTCTAGCATTTCTTACTGATTCAAGACCTGTGATGGTTTTAGCTAATTCACCTTCCATACTACGACGAACTTTAATTGACTCCATATATTGGCTTGTACCAAAACCCTGTGGTTTATCTAATAGCTCATACCCACCAGTGCTTGATTTTGGCAATCCTTGAGCTGCTAATTTCATTCTTAATTCATAAACCATGTTTGCAGGAACTAATACTGTTCCATTTCCTTGACTATATTCATAATCAATGTCAGATTTTTGCAAAACATCTATAACTTGTGCTGTATCACTAGGATCTAATTGTGCATACATAGGTACTAGATTAGGTTTACTAGACCATAGAGCTACAGAAACACCCAATGCAATACTTAATGAAATTCCAATTAACACTGTTAACTGTTGAACAATACTTAATCTACTAAAACCTTGTGCAGCCTTGGATATTTGCTCTGCATCAATTATCGCCATAAGGATCCTCTATACGGTCATATTCATTATTTGCTGATAAGCATCTACAATTTTATTTCTAGCTTGGATAGTAAACTGAGTATAAATACCTGCTTTTTGTGTCTCCACCATAACTTGAGCCAACGATACAGTTGGATCACCCTTAGTATATGCTTCTTGTAATTGCCCTGAAATTTTATGCTGGTCATTAACTTCACCAATTTTATTTTGAAGCAAATCCATGAAATTTGCTCGAACATCATCAGAAGAGTTTGGTTTATTAATGCTCGTCTGCTGAGATAGATCTCGCATTTTGCCTAATAAAGTATTGTTAATTGGCTCCATATTACTACTCCTTTCCGCTGATTGTTGCTATTGGCACATCAAATCCTTGCTCTTTAAATCTTGCTAATTTATAACGTAATGTTCTTGGACTAATACCAAGGCTATCAGCCGTAATACTTCTTGAACCATTATTTCGTCTTAATTCAGTTAATATTGTTTCTGCTTCTTGATCCTTAAGGCGATTACTATATTTTTTATTTATTTGACTATTTTGTTTAACAAAACCACTAATTGCATACTTAACATCTTCAGCATTGATAATATCTCCCTCTACTAATACAGCAAGTCTCTGCAGAACATTATCAAGCTCTCGCACGTTTCCAGGCCAGCTATATTCCTTCAAAATAGAAATTGCATCATTTTCGAAATGAATATCAGCCCTATAACTTCCTAAAATATTTTTGGCTATTGGCTCAATATCCACAATTCTTTCTCTCAATGGAGGTATGCTTATTGGAAACACATTAATTCGATAGTATAAGTCTTCTCTGAAATTTCCAGCATCCACCTCTTCTTTCAAATTTCTATTTGTTGTTGCAATAACACGAATATCTAAATTTATTAATTTTTTACCACCAATTCTCTCAACTTGATTTTCTTGCAAAACTCTAAGTAATTTAGCCTGTAATACTAATGGCATTTCTGAAATTTCATCAAGAAGTATTGTACCCTTGTCGGCCAGTTCAAACTTACCTGCATTAGAGCTAGATGCACCAGTATAGGAGCCTTTTTCATATCCAAATAATATTGCCTCTAACATATTGTCTGGTATCGCAGCACAGTTAATTGCAATAAATGGCTTATCTACCCTTTTAGAGCTCTTATGAATATGTTGAGCAATAACTTCCTTCCCAACACCACTTTCTCCCATTAACAATATATTAGTATCTTTATTTGCTAGAATTTCACTTACTCTTTTAATTTCCTGCATTTGTGGACTATCAAAAACAACAACATCATTTTTTACTTTGATATTATCTTCAATACAACGAATTAATGATTTGATATCAAATGGTTTACATAAAAAATCTACAGCTCCAAGTTTCATACAAGAAACAGATGTCTCCACAGTTCCAAATGCACTCATAACTATAACAGGAAGGTCTTGACGACGTTGACGTATAGTCCTTATAAGATCAAGACCACTGATATTGTCTTCAACACTTAAATCTGAAAGTATAAGGTCCACCTCATGTTCATCCAAACCATCAAGGGCTGATTTAATAGTTGTATAACCATGAACTTCGTATCCATGATTTATTAATGATTCCATTAATAAATTTAAAAGATCATTATCATCCTCTATAAGGATAATCTTTTTGTTCATCTGATAACCTCTATTGTTATAATGAATGTAAGACCATTATCACTGTTATTTATGTATTCGATTTTTCCTTGATGACTATCTACAATGGCCTTTGCAACACTTAATCCCAATCCATTGCCATGATTTTTAGTAGAAACAAATGGCGCGAATATATTGTCAGTAGCAATATGTTTTTTTATTCCAGGGCCTTGATCCTGCACTTCAATAGAAAGATTATTATTAACGTGTTTGAATGATACTATTACTGGCTTACCATTTGGATTAACATCTAAGGCATTTTCAATAATGTTCAGAATTGCACTTATTAAGGATAATTTATTAGTTTTGATATACAAATTGTGAGCATTAAATTTAATCGTAACAACTTTTCCATATTTTATTTCGAGAGTTTTTACATATATCTGAAGGTCATCATGTATTTCCTCGACTAACACATCTTTTTTCACAGAATTTCTTTCTCTTTCCATACCGAGAAGTTCATTCGTTAATATAACTACATCTTCTATTTTCTTTTTCACTATGGCTACACTACGATTTATTTCTTTTGCATTTTGCTCACCATTTATTTGTGAGATACATAATAGAGCAGTTGAAAGTGGGGTTTTTATTTGATGTGCAACGGAGGATGCTAATTTTTCTAGGGCTTGCACACTTTTCTGTTTACTCTTTATATTTCGTTCCATACTACGCTTGGTTACATCCTGAAGCATTATTATTTGTTCATTGCTTTTTTGTAACGGCATGGTAGTCACTGTGATTATTTTGCCATTAGATAATAGAACTTCATTGCCATCTATTGCATGCTCGTAAAAATCATCTAAGATGCTAACCCAACTGTTATTTTTCAACTCTTTTGAGAAAATATCTACAGCTTGAGTATTAGCTTTAATAACCTTTCCGTAATTATCAAGGATTACTATTCCGGCTGGAAGGTTATTTAAAATTAAACTCAATTTTTCACATAATGAAGCTTTTTCTTCTAATGATGCCATGTACTGTGAATTTATTGTTAATAGTTTTTCATTTACAACAGATAGCCTTGCCTCGAAATTTTCATAATATTCAAGGACATTGTTTGACACTGTTCCAAATTTGTCTAATGTTTGTCCCATAGGTTACGCCTTAAATACATATCACTGAAGTATATGTAAGCAACCCACGTGCCGAAGTTGTTTTTAATTAAGATATCAATAACTTATGATGGAGTTCATTATGATTTTGTCAAAAAAATGACAACTTTTAACAGAGTTCATTGAATATCCATGGTTCTTCTGTCTTTTTTTTATTTTCAAATTCTATAATTTTATCAAGATGCTTGCTGGTTATATCAATATCATCCAATCCCTGAAGAAAACGTTGTTTTTCATCATTGTTAATTGAGAAGTCAATGTTAATCGAATTAATCAATATATTTTGTTTTTCTAAATTGATCGTCATTAAAGATTTTTTATTTACACTTATTTCTTCAACAATACTATCATGTTTTTTTTGTGTTATTGTGACTAGGAGCAACCCATTACGTATTGCATTATTATGGAAGATACTTGCAAAACTTAAGCCTAGAATAACTTTAAATCCATAATCTTTTAATCCCCAAACCGCGTGCTCACGAGAAGAGCCGCAGCCAAAATTTTCTTTTACTAAAAGTATTTGGGAATCATTGTAATCGATATCATTCAGAACGAAATCAGGATTATGCTCTCGTTTAGAACAATCATCGCCCCATTCAGCTGAATCTAAATAACGCCATGGATCAAACAAATATCCTTCATATCCTGTTTTTTTTGTGGATTTCAGATATTGTTTGGGCATTATTACATCGGTATCTATATTGTTTCGTAAAATAGGCATAACTGTTGATTCAATTGTTTTTATAGATTCCATTTACGAGTCCTTAAGATATTCTCTAACATCTACTATCCTACCTACTATCGCTGCAGTTGCAGCCATTACAGGGCTTACCAAATGTGTTCTAGCTCCTGCACCTTGGCGACCCTCAAAATTCCTGTTTGATGTTGAAGCACAACGCTCATATTTTGATAGTTTATCTGAATTCATTCCCAAACACATTGAACAGCCAGGTTCTCTCCAAGAAAATCCTGCGTTTTCAAATATTTCATCCAGGCCCTCTTCTTCTGCCTGAATTTTCACAAGATTGGAACCAGGAACAACCAAAGCACTTTTAATATTTCTGGCAAGTTTTTTTCCTTTAATAGCATTTGCAGCAATACGTAGATCTTCTATTCTACCATTAGTACAAGAACCAATAAATATATGATCAAGCTCATAATCTGATATCTTAGTTCCTGAATCTAGCCCCATATATTCTAAGGCTTTTTTTATTTCAGAATTTCCATTAGCTTCTGGAATATCATCAGTTACTTCTATCGTCATATCAGGTGATGTTCCCCAAGTAACATGCGGTGAGATTTCACTACAATCAATGACAATTTCATTATCAAAAATAGCGTTTGGATCACCCTTAAGCTCAAGCCAATATTTACTAGCTTTTAAGAACTCTTCATCCTTAGGGCTATAAGCAAGATCTTTCAAATATTCAATTGTTGTATCATCTACAGCTATTAGCCCACATTGCGCTCCAGCCTCAATTGACATGTTGCAAACAGTCATTCTCGCACTCATATCCATAGCAGTTATTGCTGTTCCACAATATTCAATTGCATAACCAGTTCCTCCAGCAAGGCCAATTTCTTTTATTATTTTTAAAATCAAATCTTTGGCACTCAGCATGCTTGGTAGGTGATTAATACATTCAACCTTCATATTTTTTAATTTATTTTTAATAACACATTGTGTCGCTAAGACATGCTCAACTTCAGAAGTTCCAACGCCCATTGCAATTGTTGCAAAAGCTCCATGAGTTGAGGTATGTGAATCACCACAAACTATTGTCATACCTGGCAAAGTAAGTCCAAGTTCAGGACCTATAACATGAACAATACCTTGTCTAAGATCCGCAATATCAAATAATTTCACATTAAATTCTTTGGTATTTTCTCGTAGTGCATTTACCTGAGCGAATGAAAGTGATCCATCATCTTTATATCGAGCTTTAGTCGTCGGTACATTATGATCAGGTACTGCAATATTTGCATTACAGCGCCACACTTTTCTATTATTTATCCGTAAACCATCAAATGCTTGTGGTGAAGTAACTTCATGTAGAAAGTGTCTATCTATATATAATAAAGAATCATTTTCATTTAATTTAGTTACTACATGACTATCCCATAATTTATCATACAATGTTCTTCCCATAGTAGCCTCAACTATTTAGTAGTGTTATCACAAAATATACTGCGGCAGCTAGTATAATGCCTAAAATACCCATGGTATAAAAACTTTTACCAATATTTTGTCTACTAAATGTTTCTGGCTGGTGTTTTATAGCAGAAAATAATCGCCAAATAAAAAAACCTCCGACAAGAACTGCTATAAGCATACTTAATCCCTGCATCATAGTAACATCTCCTTATAATGCCTCTTTGCTTATGTATACAACGCCTTCCCCACCTTCGCTAAGTTCAAGCCATTGCCTATTTATCTTAGTAATTAATTTATCAAATTTTTTTTCACCATAACCAACTTCAAGTATTAATCCGCCACCCTTCTTCAAATATTTACTTGCTTGCCCTACAATAGTTAATGGTATATCAAACCCATCCTGTTCAGAAACTAAAGCCATCTTCGGCTCATGTTTAAATTCTTCTGGTAGCTTTTGGTATTCGTTGTCGCCAACATATGGGGGGTTAGATATTATAAGATCATATTGCTCATTATTAGAGCATTGTTCAAACAAATCTGATTCTAAAAGGTGTACCCTATCTGCCAACTCATAGTACTCAATATTTTTTTTAGCAATTTCAAGTGCAGAGGTTGATATATCAATAGCATCAACTTGTGCTTGTGGTGCTGCTAGTGCTATTAAAATAGCTAAAGCTCCACTTCCTGTACAAAGATCTAATATCCTTAGAGGATGATTAGTTTCTATGAAACCAAAAAAGTCATTATCAATAATTTCACCAATTGGTGATCTAGGAATTATAGTACTTTCATTAACATAAAACTTATTCCCTCGATACCAAGCGACCCCTGTCAGGTATGGCAAAGGCATTTTAGTATTTATTCTTGCATTCATGACTTTAGTTAGTTTTGATAAATTTTTTTCGCTGATCTTACTTTGAGATTCTTCCTCTGTAATATCAGGAGCTAAATCTAAAACCGATATAGTCAGGTACACAGCTTCATCCCAACAATTGTCTGTACCATGCCCAAGAAAAATATCAGTTTTTTCAAATTCCTTAGTACATGATGCTACAAAGTCGTAAATTGTAATATTAGTATCACTCATAATTTAGTACCACAGATAACAAATTAGATTAAAAACTAGTCAAAAAACAAAATACATAATACAATGGATTAACATACAGTTCTAATATAAAGCCCAAATAATCATGCATATTATTTTTAAAATACTATATACCGCTATGTTTTTAATTGCATCTACTGCGGTTTCTAAAAATTCAGTTGTCACTACAGCTGAGATAGAAAATATTGTTTTTTATCCTACGAATAGTATACCTAGTACCGTAATTGCCCTATCTGATAGCGATATAAGCAGTGATATCAACGGGAAGATCCAAGAACTTCACTATAAAATAGGCAGTCAAACTAAACGTGGAGATACCTTAGCTAAAATTGAATGCTCTGACTATATAACAACACAGAAGCAAGCTGAAAATAGCCTGGCAGCAACAACAGCTAAAATAGAACTTGTGCAGTGGCAACATGAGCGAGCTATGAAATTAGCTAAGCAACAAAATTTATCTGAGGAAGAAGTTCAAAAGCTTAAGTCATCGCTGAATGGACTTAAGGCTAATATTAATAAGAATCTCGCAGCATTAACAAATGCTGAAATTCAAGTTGGCAGATGCAGTATAAAAGCCCCTTTTTCTGGGGTGGTTACTAAAAAATACGCTAGCCTAGGCGAGTATGTACGTGCAGGAACACCGGTTTATAGACTATTAAATGTTCATGACCTTGAAATTGAAGCTGAAATTCATCAAGATGAAATCTCATCCATATTGAATTCCAATGGAGTTAGCTTCATAATCAATAATGCTAGATACCCAGTACAAATTCGCTCAATTTTACCTCAACAGAATCAAAATACCAAAATGCAACTGGTCAGGCTTACATTTATTAGTAATCTACCCATCGCAGGAGCATCAGGAAGATTAGAATGGAGCCACCCTCACCCACATATCCCGGTTGAATATATACAACATATAAATGATGACTATGGCATATTTATCTTAAGGAAAGAGTCTGAAGGTGAATTTCATGCTATTTTTCATAAATTGCCTAATGCCCTAGAAGGCCAATCAGTTGTCACAAATTTACCAAATAAAACCCATATCATAGTAAAGGGTAGAGAAAAGCTTAGTGACAACCAGCTCATAGATACAATGAAAAATGAATAAATTTTTTTCTAAATTTTATACTAATCATGTCCTGGCCAATTTGCTATTTGTGCTAATTTTACTTATTGGTACAAAAGTATATCTTGATTTACCACGTGAACAAGATCCTAATATTAATTTTAATTGGATTAATATTTCCACTGCCATGCCAGGAACGTCAGCGGAAGATGTCGAAAAATTAATAACTGAACCATTAGAAAATGCTATTGCAAAAGTTGCTGATATAAAATTTGTCTCTAGTAATTCAAGAGAAGGCAGCTCTAGTATTTTAATACGATTCGAGAATATTCCAGTAAAACAATTTGATAAGCGCATAGCAGATCTGCGCCGTGAAATACAAAACAAAGAAGATGAACTTCCAAATGAAGCAACGCAACCTAAAGTTTTAGAAATAACTACTGCTAATGCTTTTCCAAGCGCGACTATAGTGTTAACGGGTTCATCTGATAGTGAAAAACTTCGTAAATATGGTAAACAAATACAGGAAGATTTAGAAAGGATAAAAGGTGTTGACAACGCAAAAGTTTATGGACTAAACAATCCTGAAATACAAATAAGCTTTCATCCTGATTTATTAGCACAATATGAAATTCCCCTAAGTGCTATCGCTAGTACTTTACAAAGTAACTATCAAGATGTTTCTGCAGGCACCACAAAAATTGGCCAACAACCCTGGCTAGTACGTTGGGTAGGCAAAAGTGTTGATCCAGAATATATTGGCAACTTACCAATTCAAGGTTTAGAGTCAGAGCTTCGCATTAAAGATGTTGCTAAAGTTAGTAGAAATAGAGAAAAAGCATCAACTATGGTTAAGTTTGATGGTCATCCAGGCATCATGTACTCTGTCACTAAAAAATCTGAAACTAATACTATTTTGTTAGTCGAAAAATTAATAGAATATATAAAGGATAAGGATCAAGACTTATCCTCTATCGGCTTGAATTTAACCTTAATTGACGATCAAACTGAGATGACCAACCAAGCATTATCAGTGATGCAGAATAATGCCCTATTTGGATTGATATTGGTCTTATTTTCAACTTGGTTGTTTCTAGGGACGAGAATATCCTTTTTTGTCAGCATCGGAATCCCATTTACACTAGCGGGAACATTTATAGCTCTTAAATTTTTGGGCCAAACTTTAAATGTATCAGTTTTACTTGGGACTGTAATTGCCCTAGGTATGCTCGTAGATGATTCAGTAGTTGTTGTAGAAGCTATTTATGCCAGAATTGTTCAAGGGCAAAGTCCTTTAACTGCAACACGGGATGCATTAAAAGAAGTTTTTGCTCCAGTAACATCATCCGTATTGACGACAACAGCAGCATTTTTACCACTTATGTTCCTGCCTGGTATATTAGGCAAATATATGATGGTGATACCTCTAGTAGTCACTACTGCATTGATACTTAGTCTAATAGAAGCATATTGGATGCTACCTTCACATCTTATAGCCTATGCGCCCTCTCAACAATCTTTGAAAAATAGCAAAATCCAAAGAATCAGAGATAAATATATTAAAAAATTAAGAAATAAGTATATCAAATACCAGGTTTTCATTTTTCGTAACATAAAAAAATCTCTCGCTTCAATTTTCATTATTGTGATTTTAGCCGTCTTTATTTTAGTAAAAGGTTTAATCCATGTTGATTTTTTTGCCTCAGATACTTTGAGAATTTTTTATATTAATATTGAAATGCCAATAGGAGCATCTTTAACTGATACTCTTGAACAAACCTATGAAATTGAAAAAAAAGCTAAACAAATATTACAATCTAACGAAACCAGATCTACTGCTTCATATTCTGGATTAATGTTTACCGAGACCTCCCCTAGGTTTGGAGATAATTATGGTCAAATCGTTGTTAGTCTAAAACCTAACAAAGATAATACTCTTCGTAGTGTCGATGAAATAGTTGAAAATATTAGAAATGAAATTATAAATACTCCAGGACCACAAAATATCTCTTTCCTGAAAATGGCAGGCGGACCTCCAACCTCTAAGCCTATTAATATCAAAATAAGAGGTTCAGATATCAATCAAATCCGCATAGCAAATGATAATTTAACACAGTTTTTATCTTCACTTGAAGGAGTTTTTGATATAGATGATGACGATTCTATAGGCAGGCGCGCCATCGTAATCAAGCCAGATCAAGATGCCTTACGTCTGACAAAATTAACCGCTCTAGAAATGAGTAATGTTATAAGATATCTAACAGATGGGAAAATTATCGATTTTGTCCGCTCAAAAGGAGACAAAATTAATGTCCGTCTCAAATCTGAAAAAGATACTTTTAATGATATTGATCAGTATTTAGAACAATCAATAATGACACCTGTAGGCATAACTAGGCTAGGAGACATTACAAAGATAGAAATAGAATATAGTTCGAATAGCATCCTACATTATGACTTTAGAAGAGCTATTACATTAACGGCAGACATCCATAAAGACTCAGTGGATACTATCACTGTAAATAATAAAGTCATCCAATATTGGGACAGTAAAAAACATGAACATCCTGATGTTGATCTAGTTTTTTCTGGTGAATTGGATGATATCCAAGAAAGTCTAGATCAAATGCCATTTTTATTCATGGTAGGACTGGCTGTTATTTATATGATCCTTGGCACTCAATTTCGCAGTTACTGGCAACCATTTCTAGTGCTCACAACTATTCCAATGGCATTTCTAGGTGTTATCTTTGGGTTATTTTTCACTAAAAATCCGCTTAGCCTCTTTACCTTATATGGCATAGTAGCACTATCTGGGATCACGGTTAATTCATCTATTATTTTAATTTCTGCAGCAAACCAGAGAGTTAAAGAAAAAATGTCTATCTTGCATGCCACTGTATACGCAGCAAGAAGAAGACTTATCCCAATACTAATAACTTCTATAACCACTATTGCTGGTCTCTTTTCTCTTGCAACAGGACTAGGTGGATCTTCCATGATTTGGGGGCCAGTAGCTACATCAATTGTTTGCGGTCTAGTGTTTTCAACAATATTCACCCTAACCTACTTCCCAATTTTTTATTACTTCTTTCATAGAAAAAATATGGCAAAATAGATATTTACTTGTAAATACAACCTCAACTAATAAAACACTTATCGATTGTAAATCATCATTCTCTTCACATGTCTGTAAATTAACATACCTTTAAATATAAACTTTTATAATTAATTAATGCCACAATATCTCTTTCTCTTATAATTACTCTTGTTTTAAGAAGTAATTAAACTAATATCGCTGACAACAAGACTATTTTTCAAAATTTATCATATTTACATTTGCAGCATATTTACTTTATCTTACTATTCAGTTACCATTTCCAAGTTAGCTTACATATTAAAATAATAAAAATACTAATATTCAATCTTTTTTATATGAAATTTGAAAATATTTCTTCTATTAAAGTTGAAGTGTTTATTGTCAAAGGCAGTTCTCCAATGAAAGTTTCCAAATTAATTGAAAATTTAGAGAAAAACGACAGTTATACTATACGTATCTCTATTGATACTACTGAGGAGCCAATCTCAATCTCCAGAATGCAGGATCTTGCTAATGCAATACAAAATAACACCTTTGCTA